>JACCDO010063309.1_pt1 | contig 17754 bp, 3 predicted proteins | sample 7446101 | NCBI WGS metagenome assembly JACCDO01 (sample SAMN15323440, study PRJNA562643) | freshwater metagenome | isolation source: river surface water | place: USA:Blue River Watershed | collected 2017-08-16 | reverse complement strand
TATTACAATTAACGCGGATATCGCTAGTAATATTATTCCAAATGTTACAGATACTTACACATTAGGCAATTCTAGCTTCAGATGGAAAGATGCTTGGATTAAAAACATCTACGCAGATGCTATTGATACAGGCGAAGCGATCATTGACGGTGTTACACTTAATTTAACACAAGGCAACATCTATTACGTTGCTACTAACGGTAACGACACTAACGCAGGTGAACATCAAAATGACCCTGTGGCAACAATCAAACACGCTTTAACATTGGCTACAGCTGGAGATACAGTTTATATCTATCCAGGCACATATACAGAATTATTTCCATTAACAGTACCAGCAGGTGTTACAGTTAAAGGTTCGGGCATTCGAGCAGTTAAAATTATACCAGATAGTACTACTACTGGTGCAGATGCTTTCTTACTCAACGGTGAAACAACAGTTGAAGACTTAACTGTTGCAGATTTTTACAGTCCAGGTTATGCATTTAAATTTGCTTCTGGAATGACTGTTACTAGCCGCAGTCCATATATTAGAAATGTCACAGTTATTACTAAAGGTACTACAATAACATTAAGCGATCCTAGAGGATTTGCTTCAGGCGATGCAGGCGGCGGAGCCTATATTGACGGTAGTGTGGTTAACGCTGCTAGCAAAGAAGCTAGTATGTTGTTCCATAGTGTAACATTCTTATGTCCAGGTGTTGACACGGTTGTTGCCACTAATGGTGTTAGAATTGAATGGTTAAATTCATTTACATATTTCTCAAATAGAAGTATGTACTTAATCAGCGGATCAACTGGATTTGCAGGTGATGGTAAAACTCGAATTAAGATCAATAATAGAACAGGTACATTTGCTGCCGGTAATACCCTAACTTATTATGATACAGACGGAACTACTGTGCTAGCTAGTGGTACAATTGAAAGTGTAGATGGAAACTTTTTTGTTATTGATGGTAAGAGTGCTGGCTGGGAAATACCTGAAGATCGAGCAGGAAAAACTGTTTCTGTAAACGGCGATGCTAAATTATCAACAGCACAGAAAAAATTTGGAACAGCAAGTTTAGTACTTGATGGCACCGGAGACTATGCAAGTCTACCATCGCAACCAGATTTTGCGTTAGGATATGCAAATCGACTTCCAAAAATAATTACAGTTACAGGTGATGCTACTATAAGCGCAACGCAAAGCAAGTTTGGCGGCAGTAGTATAGCTTTAGACGGAACTGGAGATTACCTATCACTAGCGTCAACAACAGATTTTGGATGGGGCACAGGCGATTTTACCATCGAAGGTTGGTTTTATAAAAATTCAGCGAGTCAAATGGTCTTATTTGACCAAAGAACATCGGGCGCTAGTCAATTATCTGTGTATGTAGAATCTAATGCCGCAGGTAATTTAAGATTATTTGTCAATGGCAGCTATGTTTTAACATCTAGCAATGCAATGACTACTGGCGCTTGGAATCATGTAGCTATTTCTCGTGCTAGCGGAACAACAAGATTTTTTATTAACGGAACTGTATCTACTAATACCTATGCTGATACAAATAATTACGGGTCAGCAAAGCCTTTAGTTATTGGAGCAACTTGGGCAGGATCTACGGCATTTAACGGATATGTTGATGAAATTAGAGTAAGTAACTCTGCAAGATATACAACAACGTTTACTCCTAGCGTATCTGCGTTTACACATGATAGTAACAGCGTTTTATTAATTCACGGTGACACTGGTGTTTTAGACGATGCAGGTGATCAATATGTAGGCACGTTTGCTCTTGAAGCATGGGTCTATAGAACAAATAGTGGAAATTATAGAACTATTTTTGATATGAGATCAGCTGCAACAGACATTGCAGTCTTCCTTGGTATCGATAACATTGATCGTTTATATTGCTACCTAAACGGTTCAATTGTTATGCAAGGAACTACAGCTATTACTTTAAATACTTGGACTCATGTAGCTATAACTAAACAAAATAACAGTTTAAGAATGTTTCTAAACGGTGTACAAGAAGGAACAACTTACACTGATACAAACAATTATGCAGCCCGTCAATTAAGAATTGGTGCTGATTGGCAAGGTTTATTTGGCTTTACCGGTTACATAGACGATGTAAGAGTAAGTAAAGGAGTATCTCGATACACTTCAAACTTTACAGCACCAACTGCTGCCTTTCTAGGCGACACTAGTACTGTGTTATTATTACACTTTGACGGTGCAAATAATTCTACAATATTTTTAGACGATGGTATTACATTTCAAGACATTAGAACTAGTGCCGGCGGCACAGCAAGTATAATTGATGTAGTTGATTATGCAGACTTTGGCGCAGAAGTTCGCAGTATTGGCTCTGCTGCTGTCTACGGTAACTATGGTATCTATGGTGACGGCGATGGAGTTATTGCTTATCTAATTGGACAAAACTTAGCCTACATCGGTAACGGCAAAGAAACTACTAATGATCCTAACACGGTTATTCAAGCTAATGAAGTTGTTGAATTAAATCGTGCTAAGATTTATTACAACAGTGTTGACCACAAAGGTGACTTTAGAGTTGGCGATTTATTCTATGTCAACCAAGCAACAGGTGAAGTTAGCTTTACTAATTCGTCAGTTACAATTGGTACCAGTTTGACATTTAACGACGGCCTTGGAAACATTACTTACATTGATGCTACCAAAATTGAAACTGGCGACTTTAGAATTAGCGACAATACTGTTGAAACATTAACACAAGATTTTGACATTCAAGCTGCTAGTAATTTAATTAATTTGAACAGCAATGTTAGTATTGCCGGAAACTTAGATGTTGCCGGTGATGTCACAGTAGGTGGTAACGTTGTCATTGGTAATCAAAATACAGATACAGTTAAATTTATTGCTGGTGTAAACAGTGACATACTACCAAAACTTGATGCTACTTATGATTTAGGTACAAGCCTACTACGTTGGAAAACACTATTCGCAACACAACTAGATAGCGGCGATGTTAGAATTAGTACTAATATAATTACTACGTTTGCTAGCAATTCAGATTTAATTTTACAATCAAGCGGTACCGGTAAAATTTATGTGCCAGGTAATAATGTAGAGTTTGATCAAAATTTAACAGTTAATGGAACAACCTACTTAAAAAATACAGAAATTACTGGTAATGTTACACAAACAGGCAATGTTATACAGACCGGTAACATTACACAAACTGGCGATACAACTCAAATTGGAAATATTGAACTAACCGGTTGGGTACAATTTCCAGATATTAGAATCAGTGGTAACACCATTGAGACTACACAAAGCAATAGCAACTTAACTTTAGATGCTGCTGGTACAGGAAAAATTTATGTTCCGTTCAGTGATGTACAAATTGATCAAGATTTAAATGTTGTAGGAAACTTAGATGTCGGTAGCTTAACTGTTGATACTAGTATCACATCATCTACAGCAACTATAGGTGATATTAAAATTGAAACTAATTATATCACTACACTAACTGGTAATAATGATTTAGAACTTAGAGCAGCAGGTACCGGAAGAATTTATGTTCCTCAAGACAATGTTGAAATTGATAATAACTTAACTGTTGATGGCACTACTAACTTAGCAGTAACAAACATCACAGGAACTTTAACTCACATTGGAAATTTAGTTCATACAGGTGATGTAAATCAAACTGGTAACACAACTATTACCGGTAGCTTAACAGTCAGTGACATAGTGCAATTTACCGATATCAAGATAAGTGGTAATACTATTGAAACAACTATTGGTAATAATGATCTACAACTTGAAGCATCTGGTACCGGAAAAATTTATGTACCGTTTGACAATGTTCAATTTGATCAAGATTTAACTGTTTTAGGAAATATTAATACCGGAAGCCTTTCAGTTAATACCAGCATAACTTCTGCATCTTACACAGCCGGCGATGTTAAAATTGAAACTAATGTTATTACTACATTAACTGGTAATAACGATCTTGAATTACGTGCAGCCGGTACAGGTAGAATTTATGTTCCTCAAGACAATGTTGAAATTGATAACAATTTAACAGTTGACGGAACTACAAATTTAACCAACACTAATATTACTGGCACAATAACACACATTGGTAATGTTACACATACAGGTGATCTAAACCAAACTGGTAACACAACTATTACAGGTAGTTTGACAGTAACCGACACTATACAATTTACCGATATTAAGATAAGTGGTAACACCATTGAAACAACTATTGGTAATAATGATTTAAGATTAGAAGCTGCCGGTACTGGTAGAATTTATGTTCCTTTAGACAATGTACAAGCAGATCAAACATTAACAGTTGTTGGCCTAACAACAACCAGTAATATTACTAACAGCGGAACAGTTACATCGTCTGTGTTTACTACAGGTGACATTAGAATTAATACTAATGTAATTACAACAACAGTTACTAACAGTAATTTAGTAATTGAAGCAGCTGGCACTGGTATTATTTCTATGCCTAGTAACGATGTTGTATTGGGCAAAACAATAAATGTTACAGGTCTTAGCACATTAGCAGCTACTAATATTACAGGAACACTAACACACGTTGGCAATACTACACGAACTGGTGATGTAAATCAAACCGGAAATTATAGCCTAACTGGTAATTTAACAGTTACCAATGATGTACAATTAGAAGATATTAGAATAGCTGAAAATGAAATTAAAACTACTGTAGGTAACAATAATCTAATACTAAGTGCAGCCGGAACTGGCAGTGTAGTTGTGCCATCGGATAATGTGCAAATTAATCAAAATTTATCTGTAACCGGAACAACTACAACTACCAACATTGTAAATAGCGGACAAATTACATCAGGATCTTTCAGCACTGGTGATATTTTGATTAGCGGAAATACTGTTAGAACAACACAGTCAAATAGTAATTTACAATTATTAGCTGCTGGTACAGGGTATATTCAATTAGAACAGTTTGATGTACAAGAAAACGTTATTAGAATAAACACTGGGTCTGATCTTGTTATTCAACCAAACGGCACCGGCATTGTAAACATTGATTCCACACAAAGTTTAAAGATACCTGTTGGAGTAACTGGCGACAGACCGTTAACACCAGCAGCCGGTATGATTAGATTTAATACTACATTAAATCGCTATGAAGGTTATAACGGAACAAATTGGATTAGAATTGATGGCGTTGAAGACGCTGATGGAAATACATACCTTACAGCAGAACTAACTCCTGGAGCAAACGATAACACATTTAGATTTGTAGTTGACGGTACTCAAGTAGCAGATCTAAACAGCACTAGACTTAATGTAATTAATGTTGATGTTGATAGTATCAATATTAATAACAATACTATCTCAACATCAACATCAAACACAGATTTAGTTGTAAGTCCTAACGGAACTGGTTCTTTAAGAATTGGCAATTTTGCATTTAGATCTAACCTAATTACAAATACAGTAAATAATAGCGTTACATTGTTTAATCAAACAGGTAGTGGTTATGTAAAAATTAACAGTACCGGTGGGTTTGTAATTCCGGTTGGTACTACAGAACAACGTCCTGCATTATTTGATGTTGGTATGATGCGTTTTAATACCACAGATCAACGTGTAGAAATTTGGGACGGAGCATTATGGGTGGGAGCCGGGCAAGGAGCTGGTGGTGGAGTGTCGGCAGCAGAAGCACAAGATATTGGTATTGTTAGCGCAATTATTTTTGGATAAAGAACATGGCATCATTTTTTAGAAATAAAGTTATTAAAGAATTGGGTACTACACAAGTTACTGCTTTACAAACAGCAGCTAATAATCGTATGACTTTGATCGGCATGAGTTTTGCAAACTTAACAGGTAGTATAGTTTTAGTCGATGTTGTCGTTCAAGATGATACTTCTGTGCAAGGATTTTATTGTCATCAAATGATGATACCAGCAAACAGTAGTTTACGTTTAATTAATGGCGGTGAGAAATTAATTTTAGCTGAAAATAATAGTTTATTAGTTCAAGCTAACATACCCGATTCGTTAGATGTTATTATTAGTTACGTTGAATTAATTTAAGGAATAAGATCATGTATTATGTCGGTATAGATGCAAGTATGAACAACTTACTAGGAGAAGGAAATCCTAGATATTTCTATGCTCTTAGAAGAGATGAAGAAGGCACACTCTATTTTGCTAAAATAGACCAGCTTACAGATACAGGTCTTGTTACGGTTAATAATTCTGGTTTAACAGAAAACGATTATCCAGATTTTGAATATGGAGTTGATTTCTTTGATGGAAGATTAGAAGAAGACCATAGTAGACCATATTCTAATCTACAATGGGATCAATATCGTTGGGATAACAAATTAGCATTTTACTATATAAACTCAAACGGCGAACTAATTGTAAGAATTAATCAAAATTATGTCTACGATCCGTTACAGATCGTTAGCTAATAAGGAAAGTAAGAAATGGCACAAGAATTTAAGATTGGTAGATTACGTTATACATGGAAAGGCGCATGGGAAACAGCAACCTTTTACAATAGAGATGCTGTAGCATCTTTTGATGGTAAAACTTACGTTTGCGTAGTACCACATACATCAACACAGTTCTATGATGATTATTTTAACATAGAACCAAGCGGAGAAGTTAAACCTTATTGGGTGTTAATGCTTGATGGACAATCGTGGGTTGGAGAATGGACTCCAACAACCGCCTATACTATTTCAAATATTGTTCTTTACGCAGGCACAGTTTATAAGTGTACAACTAATCATACCAGCACAACCTTATTTGATCCTACAAAGTGGCAAATATATGTAGCCGTTGACAGTAGCTGGGTCAATACCTACACACCTTCTACATTTTATTATAAAGGTGATGTGGCAAAATTTGGTGGTATAGTTTATAAATGTAACATTGATCACCAAGCCGGAACAAATTATTTTCCTGATTATTCTAAATGGACAGTTCAATATGAAGGCATTGAATTTAAAGGAGAATGGGATCCCGACGATGTTGAATATAAATTAAATGACATTGTCAAATACGGATCTAGTCTATGGATATGTCAGTTTAATCATATTTCAAGTTCTGGATTTGACGGAACTATTGATACAGACGATTCTACTAAATCATGGTTACTTTATATTCCGGGGTCAGAATACGAAAATTCTTGGAATTCAGAAATTACCTATCAACTTGGCGACATAGTTACTTATGGCGGTTATAGTTATATTTGTAAAATTGTAAACAACTTAAACATCGTTCCTCCGGATGCAGTAGACGACTCTACTCCTGCTTGGGACTTATTAACAATTGGTTATAAATTTTTAGGTGAATGGCAAAGTTCAACCTCTTATAAAATTGGTAGTGTAGTTCGTAATGCCGGTACATTATTTCAAGCTGTGCAAGATAATATAAATCAAAGTCCAACAGACAATATAGTGACAACAACTTATAATGCAACTGGAAGTTCTGGAAGAACACTAAAAGTTGCGTCTACTACTGGAATAAGCCCTGGTATGTTTATTTCTGGTTCGGGGTTCTCTAAAGGACAGTACGTTGATAGTGTATTAAACTCAACTACTTTAAAAATTAGTGAAGCTCCTTACAATACAATTAGCAATGGAGTTACCTTAACATTTAGCGGTGTTGATACAGATAATTGGGAATTAATTACTCAAGGTATACGTTGGAGAAATAGATGGGCTACTGTACAAAATTATTTTATTGGCGATATCGCTGTTTATATTAACAATACCTATCGTTGTATTCGACATCATGTTAGTACTAATTTAAATAGACCTGATCAAGATACTAACAATGTATATTGGGTTGTTTACTTAAATCATGATAGGAACAACGTTTTAAACAATTTAGGAGATATTATTGTAAATTCTAACGGTAATAATATTGCTTTACCAATAGGAGCAGAAGGATATCTTCTTAAATCTATATATGGTGTTCCAACGTGGTCAAATTTTTTACAGACACCAAAAGTTTACTATGTAACTCCAGCAGGTACTGATAGTCCAGATAGTGGTACTACATGGGATAATCCCTGGGGAAGTATTCGATACGCTTGCAACCAAATTGCTAGTGGTTTAAATAATTCAAATGCTAAAATTTTACTAACTGCTAATAGAAATTTTATTGAAGAAGAAGCTTGGCAATGGCAACTATATCAAATTACAAATAGTATATTTCCATTCAATGTTTCAGGTCTAACATTAGATGAAGAGAAAACTCGAAGAGATACAAAATATCTTGTAGATGCTGTTATATACGATCTTGCCCGCGGAGGAAATAGTCAAATTATTGCATTCACTTTATCGTTTTTTGATAAAGTTGCAAGATTTAAATATGCAACCGACGAAGTAGCAGCACAAATAGATTATTTTATCGCTACAATAAACAGAATTTTCACTATTATTAGTACTATTGCTGGCGGTAGTAGCCTTTCTCCATTATATCAAACATTAAACGGTATAACAAATCCTGTCACACAACAATCAGGACCAACTCTAACACCGCAGTCAATTACTGATATTGAATCATTTAAAACTATAATTGTTACTGCCTTAACTAGCGGAGACTCAACAGATATTCCTCCAGAAAATGCTGGCTTAACAGCAACTATACAGGTTAAAACAGGAACCTACAGAGAAGAATTACCTATTGTTGTTCCTGCAAATACGGCATTAAATGGGGATGAGCTACGAGGTGTTGTTGTATATCCTAAGGTAATTATTAATTCTTTAGTAACAAGATCATTTGCAGGAACGAATAAATTTCAATGTGGAAGTACAGCGGGTATGACAGCAAACACTGCTGTTCAATTTGATTCAATTTTTTCTGTAAACGGTGTTAATAGTGTATTTGGTGGGGTAACTAGGGGAACAACATACTATGTTCTAGGCGATTCAATAACTGAAAATTCATTTTCAGTTAGCTTAACACCGAGTGGTACTCCAGTTTCTCTATTAAATTTTACCAGTCAAATGTATGTATATGGCGGAGACGCCTTAAAAGATATGTTCCGTTGTCAAAACGGAACTGGTATTCGTAATATGACATTAGCAGGTTTATTGGGTTGTCTATCTGAAGAAAACATTTATCAAACACGAAGACCAACTGGGGGAGCATACGTTGGTTTAGATGTTGGAGTCAACCCCGATGATACTAGTGCTTGGATTTACAGAAAAAGTCCGTACATCCAAAACGTTACAACATTTGGTCGAGGTGCAGTTGGGTTAAAAATTGACGGTAGTTATCATAACGGCGGAAATAAATCTATAGTTTGCAACGATTTTACTCAAATTATATCCGATGGTATAGGAATTTGGTGTACTGGCACCGATGCATTGTGCGAAGCTGTTTCGGTATTTTCTTATTATGCTTATGCTGGGTATTTTGCAGAAGGGGGAGCAAGAATTCGTGCTACGAATGGTAATAGTTCTTATGGTACATTTGGTGTTGTTGCAGAAGGTTACGATACTTCAGAAACTCCAATTACCGGTCTTGTTAATAATAGATATTATGAAGCCCAAGCTACTCCTTTTAGTTCTTTAGGTTCAGAAGCAGAGATTTTAAAAATACAATATAGTCATGCAGGACAAAATTATAATAATCTTGTAACTAATTTATTAACTTACAGTAATCAATTTACAGTATCTGGTCTTACTGCTTGGACCACAGACGGTAATTTAACTTTAGTACAATCTATAATATCCCCTTTTGGTACAGCAGACGGATGGCTAGCAGAAGGAACAAGCAGTACTCCAGCTTCCGGTAGTCTATCTCAATTTCTAACAATAACTAAATCTGGTGAATCTTATACAAATATTTCTGGAACTAATATAACAGGATCGGGTGTTGGCGCTACGTTTAATATTTTAGTTTCAAGTACTAGTTATGTAGTTAGTATTAATTCTGGAGGATCTGGATATGTTGTTAGTAATCAAATAAAAATCTTAGGTACTCAGTTAGGAGGAACAACCCCAGAGAATGATTTAACTATAACTGTAACTCAACTTTCAGGAACTACAATTACTAGTATTACAAGTTCTGGTGCTGTTCAAGTTGGTGCAACACAACCTTATTGTTTTAGCATATATGTTAAAAAAGGAACAAGTCCTACATTTGATATAAGAGCAAATTTTGGTAGTGGAGCTACAGGAAGTACATTAAGTTATAATTTTGATACAAATACTATTGTTGTAGGCAACATTAACAGTGGATTTATACCATCAACGTACTCTGCCACTCCAGTATCAAATTCTAATGGGTGGATTAGACTTTCATTTGTATTTTATGATAGCACAGCGTTACAAACTAACCTAACTATGTCATTGTACCCTAAAGGAATAAGTTCTATTACTGGTTATAGCTTTATTTACGGAGCTCAACTTGAGTTTGGTAGCAATTTAGGATTTTATTTAAATTCTTATGATAGCAATAGATATAGTGCATATGCAAATTTTGTAGTACAAGGGCCCGGTAACAATTTACAAATAGTAGCAGACGAACTTAGATCTAACAGTGTTTATCAAACTCGTATATTGGAAGTTGATCAAATTACTGGCGGAAAAAATTATTTGTTTGTAGCTAATAATGCACAAGCAGGAACATCGTCATCACTAACTATTGCCGCATCAGATACTACCGGAGAAAAACCTTATTTAGGTATGAGATTGTTTGTTAATAATGGTTTAGGTGCCGGACAATACGGAACTATTTCTTACTATAATCCAACTTCTAAAGAAGCTATAGTGCTTAAAGAATCTTTTAGTCAAGTTGAAATAACAGAAACCACATCATCAGACGATAAATTTAAATTATCGTTAACTACAGACCCATATACATTATATGTAAACCAACCAATACAATTTGTTCCAACACATTATGAAATTGATATAGAAAGAATATCTCAAGAAGACATTAATGTATTAGCTACAACGGGCGGAACAACAAATACAATGACTGTTACATCAACAGCTAAATTAATCTTGAATATGCCTGTTAACTTTAGTGGAACAACATATGGCGGTGTTACATCAGATTTTACCTATTATATAAGTAATATTATTGATGAATTTACACTACAAGTTTCAACATCGATTGGTGGATCACCAGTCTTTCTAAATAATAATACTGGAGATATGCAACTTAATTTTCCAGCATACACAAGTTATCTAACTGGAAGTACAACTAATATGGTTGTAAATTTACCAATATTTTTTACAGGTAATATTCTAAGTAGTGTAGTTGCTGGACAAACATATTATATTAATGACATTTTTGGATCAAATTTATTTACAATTTCACCTTCATTAATAACTGTTACGGCAACTGCAACAACAGTAAACACTAATGTAATTACTGTTGATAATACTACTAATTTAGTAAGTTTAAATCCTATTTTGTTTACCGATGTAATAGGCGGTCTTTTATCAACAACGAAATATTATATAAACCATGTAGTAAGTCCTACACAAATGACAGTTACCGACACAGTTATATTTACAACTGCTACAGCAAGTGTTGAATCTAGTGATTTAATTACAGTTACTAGTACAACAGGATTTGAAATTGGCAATCCTGTTGTTTTTACAGGTCCTGTGTTTGGAGGAATTGTAAATGATCAAACTTATTATATTCATTACATTAATGACGGTACAACATTTTCAATCAGTAATTCTTCAACATTATTAAGTATTAACGTGACTGGTACGTCAGCAACTAATAATGTAATAATTGCTGGATCAACAACAAACTTAACTCCTCTAAATCCTATCGTATTTAGAGGAACAAGTTTTGGAAGTATTCTTGCTGGGCAAACTTATTATGTTAATAGAGTAATATCTGCTACAGAATTTACTATAGCAGGAGCAGTAATTTCTAGAACTGCTACAGCAACAGAAGCAGTATCAAATCTAATTACAATAGACAGCACAACAGGATTCCAAGCTAATAACCCTATTATTTTTGGAGGTGACACGTTTGGAGGAATTATTTCAGGACAACTGTACTATATTTCTGCTGTTAACGATTCTACTTCATTTACGATAAGTTTAACACCAAGTGGAAGTGCTGTTACTTTGACTAATGGAACAGGAACTTTAGTAGCTAGAACTGCAAGTACTATTACACAAACAACGGCAACAGGAACTTTAACTGGATATAGTAGATTTACAAATACTCCAGTAAGTTTAACTACTGGTGTAGGAGAGTTAATTGTACGAGCTGGCGGAACTTCTGTAGTATTAACAACAGCAACAGGAACAATGATAGGAACAACTACTTCTGCAAAATCTGTATTTGAAGCTGATGCAGGAAGTAATATGACCGGAACATTTACCGTCCCATTAATTGGGGGTATTAGTCAAGGGACAACTTATTATATTAGAACAATTGATACAACTAGTGTCCCCCCAACATTTACAATAACAAATACATTTAGTGGATCTACTGATGTACCACTTATTGATGGTACAGGATCAATGCAAATGGGAGAAGTAGGATGGGATCATATAAATGCTGGCTATCCTTTAACATCAACATTTGATTCAACATCTAGTTATACTATTGAACCTCGAGTATACTATGAAAAACCAGCATTTAGTGTAGTAAACTCTTCAATTTATACGCAAACAGATCCTACTGCTACTTATGTTGACATTGCATTCGGAACAGATCGATTTGCAGGATTACCTGCTACAGGAACAACGTTAGCAGTGTCAACCAACGGATTAAATTGGACTACTAAAGAATTACCACTACCGCCAGGAGGCACAGCAACTTGGTCTAATATTGAATACGGTGTAAATTACTGGATAATTATCGCTAGTGGAAATTCTGGAGGTTCGGGTTCGCGAGTCTTGTATTCAAATAGTAATTTAGAAACATGGAAATCTTCAAATTTACCTTCAAATGCTGCCTGGAGCCACTTAGTTTATGGAAAAGGATATTTTGTAGCAATTACAAATAATTCATCAGCTTCGGCATATTCTATAGATAATGGAGCAACTTGGAATAGTGCTTCAACTGGTGCATCTCTATCATATAGAGGATTGGCTTACGGAAAAGGAATTTTTGTAGCAGTAGCAACAGGAACTTCTTCAGGTTCAAGAAGTACTGACGGAATATCTTGGAACACTATTACTCTTCCTCGATCAGATACGTGGAGTGATGTAGCGTTTGGTAACGGAAGATTTGTTGCTATAAGTTCATCATCGGGAAAATCTGTATATAGCTTTGATGGTATAACATGGTATTCTGGATTATATAATGTTTCAGGAACAGTATTAACTTACGGAAACGGTTTATTTGTTGCAAACGATCCAACAGCAAGTGTATACTGGCGTTCAGAAGATGGTGTTTCGTGGATCAGAGCAGTTTCTTCTATTGGAGCAGGAGCTACAGCTTATGGAATTACAGGAACAAATGGTAGATTTATAAGTATAAGCGGGTTGAGTGAATCTAAATTAATAAACGGCGGAGCTAGAACAAAAGCAAGACCTGTTGTTTCTAACGGTTCTATTATACAGATTAATCAATGGGAGACAGGTGGCAATTACTTAACAGAACCAACAGTTTATATTGCTGATACTAATGCAACAGTAAAGGCAACAGTAACAGCATTACGCTCTGGAGGAACACTTGCAGACCCTACATTTATTAATCGAGGATCTGGTTATAATACGTTAACTACTTCTATTGATATTTACGGAGATGGTTTTGCAGACGATTACCAAACCGGTATTTCATTAATTTTTAATAGTTTAACTAGATTACCAAGTCCGGGAGATAATTTGTCAATCGTTGGAGACAATACAATTTATCGAGTTACATCTGCCGTAGCACTCGACGGAACTACTCCCCCAAATGTAACAGCTAGAATTGATATAAGTCCAGAAATGACTGTAGGAAATAGTCCTGACCATGCTACAGCAATATCAATTAGGACAAAGTACAGTCAAGCACGACTTACTAATCACGACTTCTTAAATATTGGTTACGGTAATTTTGAAGAATCAAATTACCCAGGTTTACCAACTGATACAGTTTTAAGTCCTCAAAGCGAAACAATTGAAACTAATTACGGTCGTGTATTTTATAGCTCAACAGATCAAGACGGTAATTTTAGAGTCGGAGAATTATTTGCTGTTGAACAAGCAACCGGTATTGTTACTCTAAGTGCTAGCCAATTTGGACTTGAAGGTCTAAATGAACTGTCTATTGGCGGTGTTAGCATTGGGGGTTCTAGTGTTATCATTACACAGTTTAGCACTGATGAAACATTCACTGCTAACAGTAACAATATTATTCCAACCCAACGAGCGATCAAATCTTACCTGTCTGCTAGATTAACACAGGGTGGATCTAATACATTTACCGGAGAGCTTACAGCTGGTACAGTAAAAGTAGGTGGCCCAGATAGAATTCAAAGTACAGTACCAGAAGGAAATAACGGATCTAGAGTTAGAATTACTGTAAAAGCTAATATAGCAGGGTTTGAAAACGGTGGCTGGGATGGAGATGGAATGGCATTGTCGTATTTCTTTAAAACACTTGTTACAGACCGAGGTGTTCCAAACGGACAATAACTGTTAAGATAAATATTATGTCAAAGGAAGAATTAAATGGCTGAGTTTAAATTAGGTAGAATTAGATTTGTATGGCGTGGTCAATGGACAACAGGTACTGCATACCTTGTTGATGACGTTATTAGCAACGGTGGAAAGAGTTATATTTGTGTTATAAACCACACTGCTGCGGCTAGCTTTGATACAGATTTAGATGCTATTCCTACAAAATGGAATCTAGTTGCCGACGGAACACAATGGTTAGGAGATTGGACTCCGAGCACATATTACAATCCGGGTGCTGTAGTTAAATACGGCGCATTAATATATGTTTGTCAAACAGGACATACTTCTGCAACTTATACACCACCTACATATCTTGGATTAGAAAATGATCTAGGTAAATGGGAATTGTTTGCAGAAGCATTTAATTGGGTTGGTCCTTGGACTCCAAATACACGCTATCGTATTAATGACTTTGTTGTATACGGTGGAACAACATATATTTGTAAAACAGGCCATGTAAGCGCAGCAAACTCAACATTAGGATTAGAGGCCGATTCGCTAAAATGGGATCCTTTTAACAATGGTTTAACTTATTTAGGAAACTGGAGCGGCAGCTCTGTAAGATACAAGAGCAATGATTTAGTAAAATATGGAGCTAATCTTTATATTTGTACGATATATCATACAAGCTCTGCAACCTTTGACGAATCAAAATGGGATATTTTTGTTGAAGGATTTGAATTTGAAAATTCTTGGAACAGTTCAACAGTATATCAACCGGGTGACGTAGTAACTTACGGCGGCTACAGCTATATTTCTAAAACTAATCATTCAAATAAACAACCAACATCAAATCCATCAGATTGGGCAGTTTTTGTAACTGGCTTTAATTTTAGAGGAGAGTATGACGTAACTTTAAATTATCGTGTCGGCGATGTTGTTCGCAACGGAAGTTACACCTATGTTGCTCTTCTAGATAGTTTAGGAACTGTTGTTACTAACACAACTTATTGGGGATTATTAAATTCTGGATTCAGATGGACTAACGCCCCAATATCTTATACTGAAATTTCTGCAACAACAGTAACAGGATTAGGTACCGGCGCAAAATTTAATATTACAAGATCTGGTACAGTTTATTCTGTAACAGTTTCTCCAGGATTTGCTGGTTCAGGTTATACAGCCGGAGACAGATTAAAAATCTTAGGTAGTAATTTAGGAGGTATTACACCTGCTAATGATTTAACTATTATCGTTAGCACAGTGTCAACGGGTGCTATAGCAACATTTACATTTAGTGGCGGATCTGTAACATGGAATATTAATACTGATTATGTTATCGGTGATGTAATTACTTATGGCGGAAATAGCTATGTGTGTATTTTATTTCACACAGCTTCAAGCTTAAACAGGCCGGATGCAGATTTAACTGGCACATATTGGAATCTTTTAACTGCTGGATCTGAAGTTAATATTTTAACAACTACTGGTGACTTAGTCTATATGGGAGCAAATGGTCCAACAAGACTCCCTGTAGGAATCAACGGTACAGTTTTACGAAGCGATAACGGACTGCCAATTTGGGCCAATTACGGTTTAATTAACAATTTAGTTTATGTTGGACCTTTAGGAAATGATATTCCTTATCCAGCAGCCGGTGCAACAATTGACCAACCTTGGAAGACCCTTCGCTATGCCGCAAAGCAAGTTGAAGAAGGGTATCTAACACCAAATGCAAAACAAATAATTGCTATGAACAAGCAATTTATTATGAAAGAAGTATCTGCATGGGTTGACTACACTTATACTTTAACCGTTACTTCTTCTGATCAAACAACAGATAGATTTACAACTGTTAGCACTGAGAATTTAATTGAAAATATGCCGATTGTGTTTTCTGGAACAGTATTTGGCGGTATTACTTCAGGTACCGAATATTATGTTAAAAATATTATAAGTGCTACAGAGTTTACAATTAGCAATGCCTCAGGAGGAACATTAAGACAAATTGATACAGGTTCTGGTTCAATGACATTAAAGTTGTCATTTGATGCTACAAAATGTGAAAGAGATGTTGGTATAATTGTTGAAGCAGTAAAGCATGATATTTCTCGTGGCGGCACTATGCGTACTACTGCTGCTGCTAAAAGTTATTTTACAGAAGCAGGTAACGCTTATATTACAAATAATTTTGGAGCACAAACTACTCAAACTATAGCAGCTTATAATTTTATGTCAGATCTAATATTTGACGTAATTAACAATACAGCTACTACAAGTTATCAAGTTATTAACGGAAATACAACTGGTATTGTTCAGCAGATAGATTCAACATTAATTCCAGAATCTGGCGCGGCACAAAAAGCAAAAGATTTAATTGAAGTTATAACAACTGCTCTTGATTTAGGATCGGCTACTGCTATACCTTTGCAAACACTTCCAGCTACTACAATTAGTGTTAAGACTGGAACGTTTAACGAAATTCTTCCAATCGTTATTCCAGAATATACTGCTGTAGTTGGTGACGAATTAAGAAGTACTATTATTCAACCTGCTTCGTCGATCGAAGTATTAACTAATGACAAAGAAAAAACTACTAGTGCATTGAATAGAATTAACTCATTAATTCCAGATTTAATACAGAATAATGCAGTTACTCCAACATCTGGCAACACAGAAACAAGAAAATATCTTGGTGGATACATCGGCGGCAACACTGCTGTAGTTCAAACCAAGACAGATATTATTAAAAATATTACACAACTTGGCCTTGGTAGTGAACCAGCCATTTCTCTAACAGACCCAACAGGGTATGATAGCGGATTCTTAAATGGGCGTAGACTACTTGTATCCAATAGGGCATTTTTAATTCGTGAGGTTTCAGAATGGATACTAGCACAGATCAGCGGAAACATTGCACCATTTGTAGGAGCAACATTTACTGGATCAACAAGGACTAATTTTGAAACTGTAGTAGGTTATGTAATTGATGCATTACGCTACGACATAACTTACGGAGGAAATTTAGAAACTCTTGTTGCTGCTCGTTCATTCTTTTCCTTAGGAACATGGGCAGGACAAATTAATGAAGATAGAACTGCTGCTGCTTATACAAGACTAAAAAATATTATTAGCTATATTGCAGAAGGCGATAATAGTA
>JACCDO012413669.1_pt1 | contig 17762 bp, 17 predicted proteins | sample 7446101 | NCBI WGS metagenome assembly JACCDO01 (sample SAMN15323440, study PRJNA562643) | freshwater metagenome | isolation source: river surface water | place: USA:Blue River Watershed | collected 2017-08-16 | reverse complement strand
GTTTCTTGGGACACTAACTATGTAAAATTATTAAAACGTAGTATTGTTTCACAGATAAAATATACCGATATAAATTTAGAGCACGTCTATGTTGTTTGTGATTATACAACAGTTGAAACCGTTAAAGAAGAATTAGATGAAATTATTGACGAGAAAAATATTATAACGGTTCCTAATAACTTTAGTATTAAAGTAACAGCATTAAATCATTATAGATTTGACAACTATAATGCTAAACTAATGTTTGACGCAGATTTATTTGTTTACTCACAAAATGGTAGATACAATTTCTATGAAAAAATGAGCGAGTATTATAAGTACTATGATACACTACTTTTTTGGATGGAGTATAATTGGGCATCACATGAGCTTGTGGATAGATCATTAACACTTAATGGTTTGTTGCACTATGGTGAAACATTTTTAAAATTCTATTTAAACAATCTAAGCGAAGCTCAATACTATAGATTTCATGATGGGTTAAAATGGAGGTTTACTGGTTTCTTAGGTGTTAAAAATCATTTCAAAGAACCAGAATATTTTAAATATTTATTTAATTCGTTAGTAAATGCTGTTGGTTGTGACGAGACAATTTTAAACATATGGACAGAAAAGATGGAATATAAAACTAGTTTCATCCATTACTTACCACATGTTTATATGCAATCATCAATAGATATTATTGAATTTATTGACGACTATAAAAATAAAAAATTGTTGGATGATAGTTTTTATTTAATACATCCAATTGAAAGAAAATTAGATAACAGAGCAGAAATCATCGAATTTATTAATGATTTAATAAAATAATGTCAAATATCTTTAACATATCAAAGAATAAATCTGTGCATATTAATTGTACATTACCATCTGTATTAAAATCTAAAGATGGTACATATTCTATGTCCGAAGAAAACCTTCTAACACAAATCATTTCATTAATGAGTATAAAATACTATACCCAAAAAGAAACGGTTTTGTTAACGGATATTTCCGGGTTGAAATTTTATGAAAAGTCTGGCTTAAATAAATTATATGACAAAGTAGATGTTGATGTTGTGACGTTATTTACAGAAGATATTAAAACGGATCATGAGTCTTTTTACGTTTCGGCCAAAACTTTTGGCTTATATAGACTTGAAACGCCGTTTTTATTTTTTGATCTAGATTTTATTTTATTACAAGAAATACCTAAAAACTTTTTTAAAAATGATATTGTTTACGCCCACAATGAGATTTTAAGAAAGGAACATATGTACAGCCTACAAGATTTACAAGGTATTGGGTTATTTCCTAGTTTGGATTTTGACGAAACTATCATGATGCCAAATGTTTGTTTTGTGTACATGAACAACAAAGAGTTACAAAAAATATATGAAAAAGAAAATCTATACATTATTCAATCAAAATATGAAAACGGGGTACCTGAGTGGCTTTTTCTTCATTCGGAACAAGGTTGCTTAGGTCAAATATTACATAAGCATGATAATTTCAAATCGGGGGTCCTTAAACAACAAACTTTTCTACAATACCCAACACATAAAAAAACGGCACTATCTACGCCTGCTTGGGTTACTCCAATTGGGTATGATGAATCTAAAGATGTGAAATTTTACCATTTATGGGATCAAAAATCAGAGGTTTTCAAAAACCCAAAAATTAAGAAATATTATCAATATCTGGTATATGATTTCATATATAACAAAGGAATGAAAGAATTTTTAGTTTTAGAACCAATAAAGAATTTATTAAAAAATATGGCATAGACTATTTATCATTATGGCATTTTCAGTAACAATATGTTTAACTACCCCAACCACAGATGCGGATAATTTTTCAATTTATCACACATCAGCAGTTGCTGGTAACCTATTACACAGTGGTATAACTAAAACATCATTAGCCAACTACGTTGTTACTGGTATACCAGACGGAACGACCGAATTGATTATAAAATCAATGAATGATTGTCCATGTTCCGTTTCAATAGAATTAGAGGAAGTGGTTCCTCCACCACCTGTATGTAATTTGGATATAACCAATTATAGCACAACAGCGCCATCAAATCTGGCGGGAGATAATGGTGTTGTTACAGTTAATTTTACTGGCGGAACATCCCCAGTAACATGTACATTAAGTGGGGTTTCAAAGGGGACGGTAACATCACCATTCCAATTAAGTGGTTTAACATCAAATACAACATATACGTTAATCCTAACGGACGCCAATAATTGTACGGATCAGATATCATTCACACTAGGACAAACAACATTTACATTTGATGCTGATTATATGATGTTAACATATGAATTTAGTGATGGACTTGATTTGGATACAAGAACAAGGATTGTAACGCCTAATGTTGGTCAAGATGCCCAAAGTAAATACATAGGATGGTCTTGTCAATATTTTTGGCCAACTACTGGCGATCCATATTTATCTTGGTCCGGTGATAATACGGGAACTGGATTTGAATCAGTTTTGGTTGACCTAACCAAATTTAGTGTCGCATATCCGTCTGCCACAAGTATTTTGTTGGATATGAGAGGATTTTGGTTTAATGTTGTTGGGGTTAATCCAGTTAATGTTGCGGCAACCTTATGGAAAGGAGGTACACCAGTAAAAAGTGGTTTCTTATGGACAAATTCAACCGCAACAGCAACGTTTAACATTGATTCTGTAGGTAAAGTGGTAACAAGCCAAGGATTACCGGTTAAAGGGTCTTCATCTGGCGAAAGAATCGCTACATTATATTATAGTTTGGCAACCGGACAGGGAGCGTTTAATAATAACGACACAACGACACCAAGTGTATAAAAAAAGAAAAAATGAATCAAAAAGAAGTAACATCGATTTTATATGAAAAAATAAATGGGGCGGGTAGAATTGAAACCATATTTGAAAACGGGAAAACGTTTTTTATATATAAAAGTTCAACTGAAGAAAAATATATGGTTTGTGAATTAAATGAAGATGCTGAAAGTACACATAGTGACGTGTTTAGAACAATAATAGATTGTTATAATTGGGTGGAATTAAATAAAAAAAGATATTTATAAGATATGAGTTTTTTAAATAACAATAATTCTGAATTTTTATCATCTAGGATAACTAGAAAGGGAAGAAAATACATTTCAGAGGGTAATTTCGTGATAAAGTATTTTCAGATAGGTGATTCTGAATTTGATTATAATTTCAGTGGATATACCGGTGCCGGTTCAATACCGTATCAGAAAGTATTATCCCCAATGGATAATGATCAACAAGTTAAATATCCATATCAATTATCTAGTAGCAGCACAGTAACATATGGCGATCCGGTTAGACAGTCATATATTGACACGATCAAGAATGTGATGGGGCCAGCTGGGTTTGTTTCTCAATATTTCGAATATGACACTGTTGCGTGTACTGGAACAACAGTAGAATGTACAACACAAGAAATCCCAATGACAGAAATCGACGGGGGGTCTATTATAACAGTACCAAGCGGTACGTCTTTTAACAATTGTGAATATATCACAATAACATTTAAAACAAGATTTGTTGGTGCCGATGATGTAATTAGTGGTGCTTCACAAAGTTTAATATACAAGATTGTGAGTATCTCTGGTAATGACATTACTTTAGATAGAGTTATGCCAAACCTAAGTGCATCTGGTGGTTACGCACAAGTTATCTGTAACAAATGTAAACTAGAATATCCGATTGATACAGAAGTGTCTCCTGCTTGTTCACCTAGTCCCGTTTCAAATTTATCACAACATGATCCATGGGGGTTAGAATTGGTTTGGACACAAAAACCAGCCGGTTTAGATTATGGTGGAATAGACGAAAGTTTATATGGTTACACAGGTACAAAGTACGCATCTACCAAAGAATATTTGGGATACACTACTAGTTCAGGACAAACATTTACAAACATGACTGGTGGGACTATAACTAACCCAACAGCATTTGTTAATTCATTTGGAGAAAGCGTAAACGTTACTCCAGAAGATCAACGTTGCATTGCAATTGTTCACTTTTCTGAATTAGGGGATATTGTTAACGACCCGGAAAGATTTTACAAGTATGATGATTATATAGCACATGAATCAACTGATATTGATGATTTCGAAGTTTATATACCATTTATAAAATATCATAGAAATACTGGAACCACAATTGGTGCATTATTTACAATAGATACAACAGATTACTACGTATCATCAAGAAAAAACTTAAAACCAAATTCAAACAATGTTAAATTTAGATATTTGATTGATGAACAAGGTGTTAGGGTTGGTAAAGTATTTGTTGATAAGAAATTAATTGTTTTTGATGATCAAGAATTAGTTGCAATATTAGATTATAAATCAAATAGACGTTGGACATTACCAGCACCAAGAGCAACAGTTACATCAAAAGATGTTCCGTGTTCTTTGAGTGTGGACCCATTAATTTTAACTGGCCAAACAGCTTGGGTTACTTATATGTTTGAATATACTGGTACAACAGGTATAGATGGCATGCATTGTAATTATTATAATAAAGTTACTGGAACAAGTGCATCGAACATATCTTTTAGATTTGAAACAAACGCATTTAGAAACATGAGTAATAGTGCATACACTAGTGGTTATATTGCTAACAAAATGTATGCTTTAGTTCAAGTTATCCCAACTGGTAATCAACCAACTCCAGGGAACTGGAAAATTATAGACGTTACTGATCAAATAAGTGGGCATACAATGGGTTCACTAATTAATCCATCTAATTTATATGGCTACCAATTTGTGGTGACCGGAGATGATTTTAATTCTGCTAGTTACTATGATATTGAAGATTATTTGGGTTTATTCCCAGATACTCAAAATACAATAGCATTAGACGTCGCAAACACATCACCGGAATTCGGAGACTCACAACCTTTTCCAGGTAGTATTAGATTGACTAGAGCCACAGATGTTGCTGTTTTAAATTATATGATAAACTTACCATCAACTCAATTTAGAACATCTCAAAATCCAACATACGTTACCGGTAATCCTAGAATTACTGAAATAGCATTATTAAACGAAGCTAAAGAAGCGCTAATCATTGCAAAGACCGCAAAACCGGTAGAAAGAACTGGTACACAAGTATTTTCTGTAAGATTAGATTTCTAAAAGACTTTACAAATGATAAATAAAATTTTATCTTTTGTTTATGGAATTAAAATTTAAAAACAAATCCAAGATACTTGGATTGGACATCTCAACAAAGACAATTGGGTGGGCGATATTTGATTTAACAGGTAAAAATTTACTTGAGTTGACTCATTTTTCTCCTAAAATTAAACCACAACCAGAAGATAAGATTGAAGAACTTATCAAGAAAGCAGACGCGTTTAAAAAACATTTAATGGAATATAAAGACATGGGTATTACTCGTGTTATTATTGAAGAACCATTATTACAATCAAACAACATATACACTGTTGGTACTTTATTAAGATATAATACTTTGATCTTAAAAAATTGTTATGATGTTTTAGGTATCTTACCAACTTTTATTTCCACATATAATGCAAGAAAATACGCATTTCCTGATTTAGTTGGTGCGAACGATAAAGGAAGAAATGTTTTATTTGGTGGCTATCCAAAAGATATTGACAAAAAACACGTTATTTGGGAACACGTTAACGCTGTGTGCCCAGAAGTAAAATGGTTATATGGTAAGACCGGTAATTTAAAAAAAGAAAATTATGATATGGCTGATGCAGCTACAGCTGTTATTGGATATATTAATATGATTAAAGAAGAAAAATAAATGGCAACTATGGTTTCTTTTTTAAAAGAAAAGGAACTATATTAGATATAGACGAGGGTACAACGCAAGTTGTATTTTGGTTGGTATTCCCCTGGGGTGGTGTCCAGGGGATTTTTTTTTGTCATTTATTTTTACTATATTAGTTTCATGACCAATACTGAAACAGATTACGGACAGATAATTGATATCTTAGAAGATATTCTAGGTTCACCCAAAATGCACAATGACTACAAGGGCCAAATTTCTTTTGACTGCCCTGTTCGCTCACATGATATAAAGGGTTTAGATCATGGTGATGGAAAGGGTAATCTTGAAATCAACTATAGAATGGGGGTTTATAAGTGTTGGTCATGTAGCGATACACACGGCACACAGGGTGGTTTATATCGTTTGGTTAAAAGATATGGCACATCTAGGCATCTTAAATTATATGAATTATTAAAACCAGAAGATGTTGGTGAAACAAAGAGGTATGTTAAAGCAATTAGACTACCATTAGAGTATGTTTCATTTAATCAATGTACTTTAGGGATAAGACTAACACATCATTATAGACAAGCAACCGCTTACTTAAAAAGTAGGGGCGTTAATGATATGATGATAAAAAAGTACAACATTGGCTTTGCTTATCAAGGCCCCTATGCTGGTAGAATAATTATTCCATCATATAATGAAGAAGGTGATTTAAATTATTTTATTGCCAGATCGTACTATACCAAATCCAAATTAAAATATAAAAACCCAGATGTACCAAAAGAATTAATCATTTTTAATGAACACTTAATTAACTGGGACTCAACAGTTTATATTGTTGAGGGGGCATTTGATAGCATATTTGTGGAAAACTCAATACCGTTACTAGGTAAAGTAATGAGTGAACTTTTGTTTAAGAAATTATATGAAAACGCTAAACAAATTGTAATAGTTCTTGATGGTGATGCTTGGGCTAATGCTGAAAGATTATATCACAAACTAAACGGTGGTAAATTATTTGGAAAAGTTTGGGTAGTTAAAATGCCGCTAGATAAAGATATTGCGGATTTACGCGGAAATTTTGAAGGGTTAGAAAAAAAACAATTAGAATAATATGAATTTAAAAGACATCTCATTGGAGATCAATGAGTTATTAGAACAAAGAAGAAACCAATTAGGACTTACGTTTATTGAAGAAGATCACGTTTATTATATGAAAGACGTGGACGGAAATGTCAAAAACGATTTTTTATCTGTTTCTAGGTTAGTTAAGAAGTTTCATAAGCATTTTGATGCGGAAGGCAAAGCTTTACAAATGTGTAAAGGAGATGTTGATGCATCTAAAGAATTACTTGCTGAATGGAAAAAAGCTGGGGACTATTCAACTAATATGGGTAGCCGAGTTCACTTTGAATTAGAATCTGATGTGATAAGTAGATACGGTGGTTACAAAGAAGTTAGACAACCAATATTCACGATTGACGAAGCACAAAAAAATAAAAGTGACAATATGATTAAAGCTGGGAAAAATTTCCTAGATTTGATGCAAGAAAGAGGAGCAATATTATTGGACACTGAAATTGTGTTAGGCGATAATGAATTAGGTTATACTGGTCAGCCGGATAAAGTTTGGTTAATGATGAACAAAGAGAAAACAAATTTTGGTTTTGTTATTACCGATTGGAAGACTAATCAACCTAAGAATTTTGAAGTGCAATGGTACACGGGTAAAATGTACAACCCATTTGGTGAATATCATGACACAGCATTAGGTCATTATTATTTGCAATTACCTTTTTACGGAAGACTATTGATGAAAATGTTAGAGGGTACAAAGTTTGCTGATACTAAATTGCTTGGTTGCGTTATCGTTTTATTAAAAGAAGACGGAACTTATCAAGAATATAAAGTACCAAACGATGTTAACATCAAAGTTTTAAATTTAGACATGTCAAAATATATAAGAAGATGATAAAGAAAATTGTACACATTGCTGATTTACACATCAGAACCTATGCTATGCATGATTTGTATAAAGCACAGTTTGATAAATTGTTAAAAGAGATCGGAAGTAAATTTTTAGAATGGGCAGATGAAAATATATCGCACAACGAAATTAGAATTGTTATTGCGGGTGATATCGCACATCAAAAAATTAATATCTCGAATGAACAACTTCTTTTAACTACTTGGTTTTTAAAAGAATTAACATCATATGGTAAAGTTATTATCATTCCAGGTAATCATGATTTCTTAGAAAACAATCACGAACGTCTAGACAGCATTACTCCCGTTGTTGAATTATTAAATAATGATAACATTACGTATTATAAAGACATGGGAGTATATCAAGATGATAATGTTAATTGGGTTGTTTATTCACTATATCAACATAATGCTCGTCCTGAATTTAAGAAAGAAAATGATAAAACATATATTGGTTTATTTCATGGGGCAATCCAAGGGATGTCAACTGATTTAGGTTTTAAATTCGATGATGGTTATGATCGTTTAAACTTTATTAACCTAGATTTATTGCTATGCGGTGATATCCATAAGAGACAAACATTTAAATTACCTGGTGGCGGTTTAGCTAGTATGGTTGGTTCATTAATCCAACAAAATTTTGGTGAGACTGTTAAACATCATGGCTACGGTATTTATGACATGGAGTCAAATGAATATAAATTCATTGATATTGAAAGCGACCAGCCATTTCTCCATTTTAAAATAAATGATATTAAAGATATAGAAGATGAAAAAGAACAGCTCGTTAACCCTGGATAGTGAGTTTTTAAACTATTGTGAAATAAACGAGATTAAAGATGTTGAAGCCCTCGCTAGAAAAATATTCCAGCGGGGGTTTACTATTGAAAAATACGGAGAAACACCAACTAGCGGTAATAGTATTAAAAAGGAAGTGGTCGAAAAAGAAACTATTGTTGAGGTCATTAAAGAGGTCCCTGTAGAGATTATTAAAGAAGTAAAAGTCGAAGTTATTAAGGAAGTTTTTGTTGAGGGGGACACAAAAGAAGTTGTTAAAATTGTTAGAGATAATGCTAAAGAAGATGAGTTAGTTAAAGAAATTGATTTTCTTAAAAAAGAGAATGAAAAATTAACTAATGAACTCAAAAATATCACAGATACACTTGAAAATGTCAATAAAGCTAAGTATCTTAAGAGCAGTAATCTAAACAATTTATATGATGAGTAAAATGAATGTAGGCTTTATTGGCCTAGGAAAACTAGGCTTACCATGCGCACTAGCAATAAACAACAAAGGTCACCAAGTTTGGGGGTACGATATTAACCCACAAGTTAAAGAAATCTTAGACACAAAGGTCTTACCATACAGAGAAGAAGGTTCTCCTGAGTTATTACAAACACACACAATCAATTTCGGATCGGTAGAAGAGGTTGTGAACAATAGTGAAATTATCTTTGTTCCAATTCAAACTCCACACGATTACAAATATGAGGGTTGTACCAGAATCCCACAAGAAAGGGATGACTTCAATTACGCCTATTTAAAAAGCGGAATCCAAGCGTTATCTAATGCTATTGCTAATCAATCTGAAAACAAGGTTGTGATCATTATCTCTACAGTTCTTCCTGGAACAATTGAAAGAGAAATTAAACCAATTATTAAAGATAATCCTAAGTTCAAGTTATGTTATAATCCATTCTTTATTGCTATGGGTACAACATTGCACGACTTTACACATCCAGAATTTGTTTTATTTGGTGTTGATGATCAATGGGCAGCAGAAACGGCTGAAAAATTGTATAAAACATTGCACGATAGACCATTCTATAAAACAGATATCGTTAATGCAGAGTTAATTAAAGTTTGCTATAATACATTCATAGGAATGAAAATTGTGTTTGCAAACACTGTTATGGAAATTTGTCACAAGACTGGTGCTAGCGTTGACGGCGTTATGGGTGGTATTAAGTTAGCCAACGAAAGATTAATCTCTCCAAAATATCTAAATGGTGGTATGGGAGATGGTGGTGGTTGTCACCCAAGAGACAATATCGCTATGAGTTGGTTAGCCAAAAAATTAGATTTATCACATAATTTCTTTGAAGATATTATGGCAGCAAGAGAAGATCAAACAGAATTCTTAGCTGACTTAATCATGGATCACGATGGGCCATATTATATCTTAGGTAAAACATTTAAAGAAGAAACCAATTTAATTTTAGGTTCACCTGCAATTTTATTAGCAAACATATTATCAGAAAGAAATGTGGATTATACACACTATGATCCATTTATTGATGAAGTTAAACCAGAATTTAAACCAGGTGTTTATTTTATTGCAACAAAGCATTCTGAATTCAAGAATTATAAATTCCCAGAAGGTTCTGTGGTGATTGATGTTTGGAGATATCTAGACATCACAGATGAGAACGTGAAATATATTAAAGTAGGTAACTAATGAAAGATTATAAACAAATAGTAACTTGGTTAGATGATTATCTAACTACAAATAAATTAGATTGCTTTGTTGTTGGTGTATCTGGCGGAATTGATTCTGCCGTTACATCAACACTATGTGCGTTAACAGGTAAGCCGGTATATGTTTTAAACATGCCGATTAAACAAAAACAAGAACAAGTTGATTTATCTGATCAACACATTAAGTGGTTAGAAGAAAATTATAAAAATGTTGTTGGGCTTAAAATTAATCTGACACAAACATTTGTTGAATTTGAAGGAGCCGTTTCAAAACAACTTGGTGATGGGTTTTCTAGTTTATTAGGTTTAGCTAATAGTAGATCGAGATTACGAATGGTTACATTATATCAAGTTGCTCAATCAAAAAATGGTTTAGTTGTTGGTACCGGTAATAAAGTAGAAGATTTTGGTGTTGGTTTTTATACCAAGTATGGTGATGGTGGAGTAGACATCTCACCAATTGCTGACTTGTATAAAAGTGAAGTTTACGAGATCGCAAGAGAACTAGGTGTAGTTGATGGTATATTAAAAGCCAGACCAACAGATGGTTTGTGGGATGATGATAGAAAAGATGAAGATCAAATAGGTGCAACATATGATGAATTAGAATGGGCTATGAAATATAATGGTACCGATATTCTTACAGATAGGGAAAAAGAAGTTTTAGAAGTTTATAACAAACATCACAAACGCAATAAACACAAGATGATTGAAATACCGATTTTCAAATTTAAATAATGAATATAAGCATATTAACGCCAACTAGAGTTCGACCATCAAGTATTGATAGACTTGTAATGAGTTGTTTAAAAATGGCGTCCGATCCAACAAAAATTGAATTCGTTTTCTATATTGATAATGATGATAATGCATCTAAAGAAAAATTAGAAGAGTTAAAAGTTAAGATATCTCCAGAACAAATAAAATACTTGCAAGGTCCTAGAATTGTGTTGAGTGAAATGTGGAATCAAATTCAACCATTAGCCACAGCAGATATTTTTATGCATTGCGGAGATGATATTGTTTTTCAAACACAGGGTTGGGATGATAAAGTATTAGAAGCGTTTAATAAATCTAAAGACAAGATTATTTTTGTGCACGGGAATGATGGGTACTGGAACGAGAGATTTGGTACTCATGGTTTTTTACATAAAAATTGGGTAAACGTTTGCGGTTATTTTGTACCGCCGTATTTTAGTAGTGATTACAATGACACTTGGTTAAACGACGTATCAAATATTTTAAATAAAAGAGTACACGTTGACATTTATACTGAACACATGCATCCAGCTTTTGGTAAAGCAACATTTGACTCAAACCATTTAGATAGATTAGCGCGACACAGAAAAGACAATGTTGATGCGTTATATCATTCAGAAAAAATGGTCCAAAAGAGATCAGAAGATGCTGAAAAATTAAAAAATTTTATAAACAGTTATGAAGCTTAGTATTATATACCCTACAAGAAAACGTTTTGATTTGTTTGTTAAATCAACAGATAGTTTAATTCAAAAGTGTTCTGATTTAAATAATTTGGAAGTGTTAGTTGCAATGGATGATGACGATGTTGATACCATATCTAAAACTGAAGAATATATAAAAGATAAACCATTTATTAAAATATACACTAGTGAAAGGCATTTTTATAAAAATCTCAATTTATATGTTAACGAAATGGCAAAGCTTGCCACCGGAGACTATCTATTACTTTGGAACGATGATTGTTTAATGGAAACAAATCATTATGATTTAGTGATGGACAAATATCAAAATAAATTTATGGTAGTTAACCCATTGGTTGTTAATCATACAGAATATTGTAGACAAGAAAACAGAATGTTGTTTCCAATCATTCCAAGAAAATGGGTTGAACTAACTGGCCGATGGTCAAACAGTGGTGCGTGTGATAGTTGGATCGAATTGATTAGCAATGAGTTACACATATCATTATATGAAGATGATATTAAAATTTTCCACGATAGATTTAATTTAACTGGTAATAACTTAGACGAAATCTATACAGAATCCGTTGATGATAAAAATTATATATTCCACAATTTCTTTACCGAAGCACAACACAATGAAAGAAAAAGGGATTCTGAAATAATAAGAACTTATTTAAATACATTATAATGGCATTAATATTTTTATGGGCATTCACAGCATACGGAATGTCAACTATACTTGTTTACGGTAGCATTTTTGAAAACACCAGAGCATTAATAAAAAAGAAATCCACTTTTTTTGGTGATTTATTAAGTTGTATGATGTGCACATCAACCTGGGTTGGGTTTTTTATGTCTATTTGTTTAGGTGGTTTAACATCTAAATTCTTGGATATCAATTGGTTATTCCAAATATTTTTTGACGGTATGGCAACATGTGGTATGGTTTGGGCAATTAATGGTATTATAGAATTTTTTGAAGAAAGTAGAATTAAGTAGATAATTTTGTGTTTTAATTTTTTTTAGTTATCTTTAGAGCATGAAAGCTCCATTTATAAAGATCGACTGGGAAGACGTCTCAGAAAATTTTACCCCTGAAAGAATCAAGAGGGTAAAAGCGTACTTCCAAACAAAGTACAATACTAAGCATGTACAAGTAGTTACAAAGACTTTAACTGACAAACAAAACACCAGATTAAAGACGCTAGAAGTAACTGATAGCATTTTAGATCCACAGTATCAAAAAACTTTGATGCGGGACTTCCTGACTGAAAACGGTATACAAATCAAATGGGAACTAGTTGATCGTTTAGATAGTAGAGTTAATTCTGAGATTGATAAAATTAATCAGAACAAGGTCCGCTATAATAAATGGTTTATTAAGAAAATAGAGTTTTCTAATTTCCTATCTTTCGGTAAAGATAATGTTATTGATTTTACACCATTAGCTGGTATATCAGTAATAGAATCAACACCTAAAAACTTTGGTGGTAAATCAACATCTTCTGTTGATCTATTAATGTTTTTATTTTTCAACTCAACAACAAAGACTAAGACTAACGCAGAAATCTTTAATAAGTTTACTGACGATGATGAAGTTGTTGTAAAGGGTTATATCACTATTGATGGTGAGAATTATGTAATCGAAAGAAGTTTAACAAGAAAAAAGGGTAGAAGTGGTGAGTATAGTGTTAAAGCTGATTTAGATTTCTATAAAGAGAAAGAAGATGGCACAACAGAAAATTTAACTGGTGAACAACGAAGAGAAACTGAGGAGTTTATTAAATCAGCTATCGGAACTGAGGAAGACTTCTTATCAACCATTTTAACGACCGGTTATAATTTAGAAGAATTAATTGAATCTAAACCAACAGCTAGAGGTCAAATACTTACAAAATTCTTAGGGTTAGAAAGTTTAAAACAAAAAGAAGAAATCTGTAAAGAGATATATTCTGATTGGTCAAAAAAACTAGTTTCAAATACAAACAACATTGTTGATTTGGAACATGAAAATACAACTAACGAAGAAAGCATTACTAATTCAACTAATGAAATTTCTAGATTGGAAACCGCATTAGAGAATTTTAAAAGTAAGTTATTATCATACGAAGAAAGACGTGATGGTTTATTATCGGCTAGAAATAATGACATTGATCAAGAGCTTATTAAAATAAATCCGGTTACATTAGAAAATGAAATTAAAGATTTAATTTCTAAACAAGACGCCAGCAGATCACAAAGTGATGCGATTGCGGTTTCTGAACCATCACAATATTATGTTGAAGCGGATCATAATGAATTAAAAGCAAAGATCAATCAGCTTTTAATGGAAAATCGTTTAGGTGAAAGAGAAATCACCGAAAAAGAAAAACACATCAAACTTTTAGAAGAAGGTAAGATATGCCCTAAGTGTAATAGACCCTTAGATGAAGTGGATCATTCAGATGAGATTGAAGATACTAAAAATGAGATTGAGCAATATAAAAAAGATATTCAAACCAATCTTACGGAGGTTGATCAACTAAAAGAACAATCAACTGCTTTTGAAAATTTGAAAACAGAGTTTGACACTTATGAAAGAAACAAACTTAGAAAAGAGCGTTTTTTATTAGAAGTGGACCAAAAGCAATTGGAGATTGATTCTAAAAAAATGAAGTTAGAAAGATTTGAACAAAACAAATCTAAGTTAGATGAGAATCAAAAAATTGATAATGAGATTGTTGTTTTAAAAACACAGATAGACACCGCCAATGGTGATATTAGAAATACCAATATTTCTATTGAAAGACATCGTGGTAATATTACTACACTAAAAGAAAAGATTGAGGTTAATAATAAATTAATTGAAAAGATTAAAGCAGAAGAAGAACTGCAAGGTGTTTTCAAAATTTATTTAATGGTGTATGGTAAAAACGGTATTTCTAAAACCATCTTAAAAAATATGATTCCATTGATTAACCAAGAATTGCATCGTTTATTATCAGATAGCTGTTATTTCTTCTTGGAATTGAACATCAATGATAAGAATGAATTAGAGTTTTTAATGATTGATTCTGAAACAAGAATTGTTAAACCATTAAACTCTGGATCTGGTTATGAAAGAACAATATCTTCGTTAGCGTTAAGAAGCGTACTTACTAAAGTTTCTTCATTACCTAAACCAAATATTGTTGTTATGGATGAAGTGTTTGGTAAAATTGCTGATGAAAACTTAGAAATGGTTGGTGAGTTCTTTAAGAAAATCAAAAACTATTTTGAACATATCTTTGTAATATCGCACAACCCGTTAATAAGAAACTGGTCCGATAATATCATCATGATCAAAAAAGAAGATAATGTTTCTTCTATCGATTACATAACATCTAGAATGAATTATTGATAATAAAAACATTGTTTTTTATTACGAGTAATTTTAAGTATATTTGTTCAATACTAAATTAAATCTATTATGACGCCAAAAGAAGTACGTGATTTCGGTTTGTATGCAAAAGACCGTGGGATTAGTTCTCTAAACATGCATCACTTTAATAAGAATATTGAAAACAGCTTAACGCCATATATTCTTGAAGAAAGACAATTGAATGTAACCGTAATGGATGTGTTTTCGCGTTTAATGATGGAAAGAATCATTTGGGTTGCTGGTGTGGTGAATGATCAGATGTCAACAATTGTGCAAGCTCAATTAATGTTCTTGGATAGTATTGACTATAATGATATCACAATGCATATTGATAGCCCTGGTGGATCAGTTAAATCTGGTTTATCTATGGTTGATGTAATGGATTATATTAAATCAGATATTAGAACCATTAACACAGGCATGGCAGCATCCATGGGATCGGTTCTTTTAGGTGCCGGCACTAAGGGTAAAAGAGGTTCTTTACGTTTTTCTAGAACAATGTTACACCAATCTAGCGGTGGGTTCAGTGGTAATATTCAAGACGCTGAAATTGACATGATTGAATGGAAAAAATTGAATACAATTCTTTTTGACCTATTAGGTGATTATTGTGGAAAGAGCGGAGAACAAGTTAAACAAGACGCTACAAGAGATTTATGGTTAAGTTCTGAAGACGCATTAAACTATGGAATCATAGACGAGATTGTAAAAAGAAAGTAATCAATGGGGTCTTTACAATTATTAAAGCTTGACGATCAACATCATCCTTGGGAACATGAAATAGAACACTTTCTCAAGTTTGATGTTGATTTAGTTAATGATATAGAAAAAAGCGATTTATTCTGTTTATATGTGGATATAAATTCATTTATTTCTTTTAATTTAAGAACCAATAAAAATGAAAAATTAAATAACCTAAAACAAAAAATTGATGAGGTTAGAGGTAATGTTGATTTTAAAGACATTACTTTTTTATTTTCATTTTTAGGTGAGGGAGTATATCACAAATCATTAGCGCCATTAATTAAATTATTGAATGGTGTTGGTATTATTGATGACAATATCAGAGTGTTATATTCAACATATTATGATAGGCCATCAAATGTTAAAACAGAAACTTTTTGGGAGTTCTTCGTTAAAATGCCTGTTGTAGATTTTAAAGGTGAAAACCCATTTTCAGAAACAATACCAACAAAACATTTTTTATGTTTAATTAGACAATTCAAACCGGCTAGATTTTTCTTTTTTCATGAATTAATAAAAAAAACATGGTGGAACGATAAATCTGTTATTGACTTATCCTTTGGTGTTTTTAATGACATGGTTAATCATACTAAAATGTTGGAAAATATTTCTCCAGAAGTTAGAGGTTTATTACCAATCGTTTTTGATAATGAATATGTTGGGAATAACGATCAACATAAAATAATTGACCCCGAAAAAATAAATCAATTGATTAATGTTGTTGTTGAAACATTCATTGGTCATGGAGCACCAATTGAAGGAAGAGGCTTTATTACAGAAAAGTCTATGAAGCCTTTTTTTTATTTCCAAATACCAATTTGGGTTGCACAAAAAAATACCGTTAAAATAATTAGAGAATTGGGGTTTGATGTTTTTGATGATTTTTTCGAAAATCATTATTATGACGAAATTGAAAAAACTGAAGAAAGAATAAAAGAAGTTGTTAATCTATTGGATAGAATTCTTAATAGAAATATTAATTTAGATGAATTTAAAAGATCATATAAAGATAGAATGATGAACAATTGGAATCTTTTAATTTCATTGGATAATGAAAACAAAAAAACATTTTCTAGAAAATTTAGAAAATTGTTATTTTAGACTGTACAAATTTTTTTTTCCTAGATATATTTATTAGAAACCTTGTGGTTGAGGTCGAAGTGTCCTGGAGGCATTTGAGTTGGAATTGATACCAACAAATTCGGGTTCAAATACAAAAAATATAAGGAAAAATGAAACAATCAATTTGGACAACCATGCCGTTGTCACAACCACAGTCATTTATTACCAAGGGTAAACAAAGACTTAAACAACACACAGATACCGTATATCTTAAAGACGGTGATGAGTTCGAAATTGAACTCTTTAATCCAACAAGCAATAAAGTTTTAGCGAAGATTGAATTGAATGGTGATTCCATCGGTTCTGGTATTATTCTACGTCCTGGTGAAAGAGTATTCCTGGAAAGATATTTGGATGAAGCCAAGAAATTCTTATTTGAAACTTATAATGTTGATGATAATAATGAAGAAGTTAAACAAGCTATTGCTGATAATGGTGATGTAACAGTAAAGTTTTATAATGAAATTGTTACACCAAATTTCTCGTTTGGCAGCACAGGCACTGTTACAATTAGTAATCCATTTACTTGGTCAACAAATACAGGTAGCCCGGTTACGTATACAACACATAACACATTAGGTAACGCTTCTTTTACCACATCAAGCACAAATACGTATTATAATGCGTCATTAACAAGTGGTGTGTCTAACGCTATTCCAAGACAACTTGAAACTGGTAGGGTTGAAAAAGGATCTAATTCCAATCAATCTTTTACATATGATAATTCAACATTTAGCAGTTATCCAGCAACAACAAATTGGTGGAAAATTAAGCCAAAGTCAACTAAACCAGTGGTTATAGAAGATTTGGCCACTTACTG
>JACCDO011101223.1_pt1 | contig 17764 bp, 13 predicted proteins | sample 7446101 | NCBI WGS metagenome assembly JACCDO01 (sample SAMN15323440, study PRJNA562643) | freshwater metagenome | isolation source: river surface water | place: USA:Blue River Watershed | collected 2017-08-16 | reverse complement strand
AGAAGCATCGCAAGGGAAAAATGATCAAAAATAATCATCATGTCGCATCAAACGATCTGTATTCATTTTTATTAAAGTAAAAATGGAAGTGGTATTTATGAAAAAACTATTTCAGTGTCATCTGTTAACTGGTCTTCAGATATAGTCTCTCTTGAGACTTCTGGATACTCTGCACAAGACTCTCTTGACTCTTGCACAGTGCAACCATGTGGTTCGCACTTATATTCTAGTTCGGTGCGGTCTGTACACTCCAGCAAGCTATCTGGCGGACATACGTCCGCCTCGCGCTCTGTATAGTCATTTTGTATACGCGACAAGTCTGTGTCAGAAATGTAGCCATCATTATCTTGGATTGTATTAAAGATGTCTTCATCTAAACTTGATACAAATCCAGGATTAGGATCGGACACGTCTGATCCATGACGATAAGATCTTATATCATATTGTTTATACGATAAATGAGACCTTGGAGACACTTCGCTGCGAGATTTATATTTTTTATTTAAATAATCATCTAGATTATCAAGATCAATATCTCCTATTTCAGAGTCGGAATCCGAGTCAGAATCTGAGTCTGATTTAGATTCAATTATCGATCCAGCTTCAAAAGGACTAGGATTTGTTATAACAGATTTTGTAGTATAATAAGATGCAGGAGCAAATACTTTTGGTACATACCAAAGCATGCTAATTCTTTCATAATTTGATGTACCGGAATTGAGCAGTCTATTGACTGTTTCCAGGTCTACATTCGATACTCTTTGATCGCTATACACAGTCCATCCTGATTGATCGAGCATGTATATAACATAATGACCCCAATTTGAAGTAGATCCTATATGTTTTACAAAACCTTTTAATATGTAAGGTTCGTCATAGAAATCAAAATCTTTTTCAATCTGTATTTTAAGATTATTGACATTTTGAATACTGATAAACATATTTTTTGGTCTACTCTCAACGATTGTATATTTTGTACATTTCTTAGTTGTTTGTTCGACGTTTGTTTCTTTACATGTGTCGCATTTATAATCATCAACTACAGTTGTCATATGCGAATCAAAAAGTTCAATTATATTTGTACCTGAACTTGTTTGTTCATTAACGTAGATGTACATTATATTTTCATTTTGTCTTCTACGTGTAAAGTGTTTATTGCAACATTGAGTCTTTGTAATAGTTGCAATAGTAACAAAAGGATTAATTCCGTTGTTATAAAGTTTGTTAACTTTATCTAGGACAAAGTTTAAAAATAGTGCAGAATCACATTGTTCACCAACTTGTATATTATTTTCAGTATAATACTCTTGAATGACTTGATTAATATCTGTATAAATTTCTTTAACTAAACCGAAAAGTTCTCTTGAATGTAATAAAATCTGTAAGACACAGTTAATAAAACATCTGTTTGAATCATTTGGAAGGCCGACGCCCTCTCTTGGCATATGTAATAAATTCATATCTTGTTTTATTTAAAGACTAAAATACTGTAAAAATCACTTTTACACTCGGGGTCTACAACCCCTTCCCGCTGGCTTCGGGCCTATGGCCCTCAAAGTGTAAAAATAATTCTATATAATATTTCTATACTTCCTATAATACAGAGATTTTTTGTAGTGTTTTGCATATATAATCCTAAATAAAACATTATAGTTCCAAAAGGATGTATAGCTATTAATATTGTTAAAAATATTATATTATCATATACATCTTTATTATCGATAGTTATGCCTGGAAAAATTTTTGTTAATAATTCGCAAAACATTTTAAAGTTCAAAGTAAAATACTTGAATATATAAAGTCACTTTTTACACTCCAGATCGGCCCTAATCGGGATGCTTCGCATCCCTCCGGAGGGGCTTTGCCCCGACAGGGCCTCAGAGGCGCTACGCGCCGAAAGCTCGGTCGCGACTTCGTTGCGGTCTGTACAGACCGCGGTTTAGACGATAGCTTCATTAACTTTTTTTACAAAATTAATACCTATTCTGGAATAATGAATAGGATAATCATTTAATATTTTAATTATTCCTTTTATTAGATTTACACCTCCAAATGTTGTTAGATTTAACATGTGAGACATGTCAGTTGCTTTTTCTAGTTCTTTAAGAAGTGTATTATCGTGTGTTCCTTTAAGAAGTTTAATAAACAGATTTCCATCTTTTTTATAATTAAAGAAGAATAGTAAGTCTCCTTTTATGATATGTTGATAGAATATTTTAAGAGTAACTATTGTAAAATATACATAGGTTCCATTTATTTCCTTGTTACCCGTTAACTTTGTATACAACGGATTTATAACATATTCTACAAATGCAAATAAACAATATCTTAATACTTCTGAATATATTTTTTGTTCTGTAAGATATACTAAATATACAATAACAGATGTTAATCTAAAAATGGTATGTAATATTGGAGTGTCTATTATATCCAGTATACCCTGAACAGAGTTAGATAAAACTGTTGCTGTGAATATATGAATAAATTCGTAAAGAGATTGTATTAAAACTGCATACATCGAATCTCTTGATGTTAACCATGATGTGTAGTCTGAAACCGATACGTTAGATTTACTAAGAATAGGATGAGTGTGAAAATCTAACTGTGTTACTAGAGATTTAATCATTGCATTTTTTACATCACTAAGTTTGAAAGACTTAAGTATTTTATTTAACAATCTGAAGTCAAACACGTGATTACTTTTTACTTTCAGATTACTTGAATTTGACATATTTATATTTGTATAAATATTTTTTTTTAAAATGAGTATTCATCTTCTTCAAATAAATCATAGTTGGTTTCTTCACTTAGAGCTTCATTTAAAACTTCACCTAATTTTGTAGTCATAGGTGCTGTTTCCTCTTCGTAGTCAGGTGTTTCTGCTGTGAAGTCTTCAGATGAATCAAAAATAGTGTTGGTCGTTGTATTAGTTCCAAGACGAAGATTGACACCACCTAATGAGTACATATACTGATGCATTAATTTAAATCCATATGGTATATCTACTAGTTCATATGAGTTGTGTCCACAGTTTGAACAATTTTGAAGTTCTTGTCTTGATGTTTGATAGTTAGCATTTGCAAATACACCACAATTTGTACAAATCCATGTAGAATATTTATCAGATACATCAAACATTTTTTCATTGATAAATCTTGAAATACCATGAGCAATCATCGCATCGCGTTCCATTTCAGCTATACGACCACCTCCACCTTTTGCACGACCAGATACAGGTTGACGAGTACGTTCTGACAATTTTCCTGTTCCAGAACGTGCTTGAATTTTATCAGCAGACATTTGCTTAAGTTTTTGTTGAAACAGAGGCCCTAAAAATATCTTTGACTCTATCGGACGACCTTCAAAACCATCACACAACATTTCTGTACCATGAGGAGAAAACCCATATTGAACTAACAATGAAGACATGTCATCGATAAGATCTAATCCTTCTTTACGATCAAATCCGGTGGAATTTATCTCTTCTCCTGTGAGAGCACTTGCTTTTCCACAAAGAACTTCAAATAGAATACCAACTGTCATTCTTCCTGTTAAACCGTAAGGACTCAGAAATACATCTGGACATACACCATCGCGTGTAAAAGGAAGATCTTCTTGACGGTAAACCATACCAATAGTACCTTTTTGAAAGTGTCTAGGACAAAATTTATCACCTAATTCAGGAATTCTAAGTTCTCTGGTTTTAACTTTTACTATTGTATAGCCATCTGCATTTTTTGAAACAACTACAGATTCTACAACACCACATGAATGTGCAATTTCAGAAGAATCTACGAACACACTAGAATCAGTTTTGCTAATAATAACTTTTCCAATAAGAATATCTCCTGAGTTAAAAGCTTCACCTACGCGTATTATACCGTCCGAGTCTAGTTTAGAATATTTAGGACGTGATCCGAAATATTTTTCAGGATTTGTTATTTCTTCTTTTCTTGCATAGTCTTCAGATTCTGATGATTTATGTGTATGATAATAAAAACTTCTAAACATACCGCGTTGTATAGCACTTGCGTTAAATACAAGACAATCGTCTTGATTGAATCCAGCATAACTTGCGATTGCAAGTATAACACTTTGTCCACTACCACTTTGATCAATGCCTAACATTCTTGATGGTTTTGTATATACTATTGGTCTATGAGTATACATTAACACATGCGCTGAAGTATCAAATCTACGAGTATAATTAGAAGCATAAACACCAAGAGCTTGTCTAAAGTTTCCTCCAGACCACATAACACGAACACCTGCATTATAATTTGGAAATGGTAAGGAACTTATAACAGTACTAAATATACCAATAGGATGTATTTCTAAATGAGTATATTTATATTTTTGTTGAGCAAATGTTTCAAGGTCGATAGCGACAAGCATTTCGTCAATTTCTTGACAGTCTAAATATTCTATTTTTTCACTTGTTAATAAATCATTAAAGTTGAAATTCCCGGATTTAATACCTTGTATATCATCATGAGTAATATTTAACATACCATCTTGATTAACAATCAACAATGGACGAGTTAAACGTCCAGCGTCTGTTAATACATGAATTTCATTTGTTTCTAAGAGACACACGCTGACATCTTTTTGGAGTTTTCCGAGTCTACGTTGTGTTCTGAGAAATTTAACAAGTTCTGTAGGATTTTCAGTTGATCCTACAATATTGTTATTAATTAATATGGGAAATTTTGCATCGGTACCAACTGGTAAAAAAATGTTAGTAGAATTAAGTACTTGAATAACAACACTCGGATTACTTGAAAGAGAAATTCTTGCTAACAGTGCAAGTTGTTTTAATAAACCGACATCAGTACCATCTGTTGTCTCACTTGGGCAAAAGTATCCAAAAAATGATGTATGAACACGATGAGGTCCTAAATTTGACGCTGTAGGATTGCTTAACATAAGCTTCGTGCGGCGTAATTCAGCTATTGGCGTAGTGTAACCAATACGGTGAAGATCGATCATAATACCTGCACGTTCACGAGTCCAGTTACCTGTTGCAAAACTTGTTTTTATAGTTTGTAAAAATTTTGTCATATTAATATCTTTAAGAATATCAATTGACTTGTTATTTTTAAATCTAGATTCTATTTTTCCATATAAGTCATTTCTGAGTATTTCTCTTAATCTTGTTTCTACGAGTTCTTTTATTAAGTTTCCAACACAATCTATGCGTTTATTAACAAGAGAATCTTTATCGTCTTCCTGTAGTTCACCTGTCATTGTTTTTAGCAACTTAGTAAGCATTTTTGACATAAAAATAGCTTTTTTAGTATAAGAATCATCTGGAATATGTACAAATAAATTTGTTTTAATAAGATTTTTTGCAAATCTGATAGAATCTTCCACTGTTATTTTTTGGGCATTTTTACCTATATACACAAGAGCGCTAGTTGAGTCTACTACATTACCTAAATCTTGGAGACATGATTCATATAACCACAATAAGTTTTTTGGAAACATATCGCGTATTGTATTTAAATTGGTGATACCTAGTGCATAAAACATAACGAATATAGGCACAAAATGAGTAGGTGTAATTCCAAATTGAATACTTGATTTTTCTTGTATTAACGCATTTGTACGTTTATATTTTTGAGGTTTTGCTGTCATACTCTGAACCATATTAGGTTCTGTATAGTCTTGACATATTATTTTCGCGACCCATGAATTTAATTTTTTATCAAAGTTTACAAATATTTTATTATTAGCACTAGACTCTTGAGAAACAATAACTTTCTCATTACCATTTACTATAAAATAACCTCCTAAATCTTCAGGAGCTTCTCCGTTGTGTATAAGTTCTTCATGCGTCATTCCAGATAAAACACATAACTTAGATCTTAACATTACAGGAAGTTCTAGGATTAATACATCACCTACTTGTTCTAATTTTTTATTAAGTTCAATGCCTGTTACAGTCTGTGTAATTTTATGATATTCTATTTTACAATAAACAGGAACAGTATATGAAAGATCTCTTACACGACACATTTCAGGAGTTGTACGAGTTATAGAGTTATCTTTTTCAATGTGTTGAGGCCAACCGATAGTTGTTTTACCAAATGTAATTATATGTTTTATTTTATTACCAGAATCATCGCGTGTATCTGAGAAAAATTCAAGATCTCTGGTATTTTCAATTACAGATTGAAGTTCTCCTGAAACAAATGTATTATAACTTTCGATTTGATGACTAATCCAGCCATATTGCTGAACATATGAGTCTATAACAGGCCACATATCTTCTGTAGTAACCCCGGGATCTATACTTTTGGGGGTAATATTTGACCATTTTTTTAACTGATCTTTATAATGTTTTATTTCTTCTGAAATACTTTGACTCATTTTATAATATAATAACATTTTTTAAATTCTATTTTTGATTTCTTTTACATTCGAAGTCGCATCTAGAGGACACATTGTCTGATTCCAAGTGCCAAGAAAAGTGATTTTTTTCTAGTAAAGTATTTTAATTTAAAAGATGTCTACTCTCAAAAGAAAACAATCTGACAAATACGTCTCACTTCAAGACTTTTATAACGCATATCGCGATCAACAAGTTGAAACGTTAAAACGTATTGTTCCAGTGGTAAATTTAGAATATTATGATGAAGATGATCTTATAATAAATGCAAGAAACTATACAGTGGAACAAGTTAAAGAATTTTTATATAATTTTTTACAATTAAATTTTCCATGGGATATTATTAGGACATTAAAAATACCGTTAGTTTATTCTAAATATTTTATGAACAATAATTCGGATCTGATATGGCTCTATGATATATTAAAAATAACATATCCGCAGTTTTGTATTATAGATTTTTATTGTCAAACTATAGGTTTTATAAAAACAATAGTTTTAAATATTGAAGATATTGAAAAGATCTTTAATTTTATTTTAGACAAAAATACAAAAATACTTTACGAATTTCCTAATTTAAGTTCAGTAAAAATTGTTTCATGGAGAGCACTTGTGTTACAGACCCAGTTTCCGCAAGTATTTAATCTAAAAACACACTTAGAAGAACTTTTAATTAATAATTTAGACTATCCTGTGCTATTAGAAGAAATATGTAAATATATTTATAATTTACTTCAGAATACATCTGAGCATCCAGATCTTGAGTGTATAAAAAAGCAATGCACTAATGTTTTTGAAATTATATGTAATAGAATAATTAGTTTACCATCTAAGACTGTCTCAAATCATTTTTCAGGAATATCCAATATTATAGTTAAATATTTACACGGTTTTATTAATCACAATACTTTAAACATAAATACAAGTACTTTTAGCAATTATAGAATAATTCAAAATTGTGTTATAAATGAAACTATAGAACATATGGCTATACTTATAGATTATTTAATACTGTGTAACTATAGTTTTGACATTAATATACTATCATATCCAACTGAAATAAATAAAAACTTATCATATTATTCAGACGACAATGCTTCAATAATTAGAAGAAAAGCTAACAATATAGTATGTATATTATTATATTCATGTTTTTTTCGTATGCATAAACTAATTAAAAGGAATCCAGGAACAGATTCAAATATAGTATCATTTAATTCTCGACATATAAACTCAGAAATATTTAGAACTAAATGTGATGTTCATGAATGTACTCATTGTGCAGGATGTTGTAGATCATGGTGTAAACACTATTCTGAGAGTTTAAATAAAACATCAGAAATAAGAAAAAAAATATGGTCAAGTGAAATTGATAGAATAGTACAAGAACCTATGGAAGAATTCTTTTTATATAATACAATGAAATTTATAAAAGCCTACAGAAATAAAACAGGAACTACAGAAGAACAAGAAATTGGAAGAAATTATATAGAAAGATATAACATGTTTATTGAGTATATTAAACATCTCAAAGAGATAATATTAACAGGAACTTTACAATCTGCGCATATAATTTCACAACAGGAAAAAAATCTTGAAAAATAAAATAAAATTATTTTCTTGCACTATATTTGTGAAGTCCTAAACAGTCTTCGCACTATCTTCATAGAAGACACAGACTTTTGGACCCCCTCGCGCAAATACGACTCACGAATGTCAAAAAAATGCATATTTTATAATGTTTACAAAGTTAATGTCTGCAATTATATACTTTAGTATATAATTTACCATCTAGATCGGGCAAGTCTGAGGCAAGGTTATTTTTCTGTCATATCAACAACTTTACAAAATTCGATAGCTATAGTTGGATTTAAAGTTTTTTCAATGATAAACTTTAAGATAAAATATTTATCATGTTTATTACGTTTAAGTTTAGATAGTTCACAATTGGTTATTTCAAGTTCTTTTTGAATATGTTCAAGCCAAGTCGCTGGTTCGTCTTCACGTCTCCTGATACTGTCTTTAACGCGATCTATTTCATTTAATTTCTCTTTAAGATTGTCTGGAAGAATGTCGCAAATATATGCAAAATAGTTTCCAGCAAGAAAATAAAACATATCAGTTTCTGTAGTCATTTTTTATTATACACCAAGAATCGAAATTAAAATCAGTTTAAATATGTGTTATTTAATAATTAAAAATGGAAGAGTATTTAACTCATGATAATGGTGGTAGACCATTTAAAGTTCAACTGAACGAATCTACAGAGCCTTATGAGTGTAATATATACACATATTCTAATAGCGAAACGGTAGATACAGACCAGGTTATGTATACAACATTAATTTTCACTTGTAACTATGTAGAATCATTTATCGGGTATTCAAGAAGAAATAGCATGACGCTTAGATCAAGAAGTTATGGTGACGAATATGACGGAAATTCTATTTTACTTAAAATCAACGATCTTGAATATATACATATAGGTGCAAGTATTTTTAGATTTACATCTTTGAGTCCTATTGTTAAGTATGATTCTCCTGTTGGACGTAATGATGTTCCATATCCGTGGGCTAGAGATTCACGAGGTAGATATTATTTAATGACAGAGAATATTATTCTTACTGTTACTCCACAAAGACTTCAAAATCCATATATGTATTATTATGATAACAATAAATTCGGAAAAAGGATTATAACAACTGTGGGAAACGCGTCATCTTGGTTTAATTTAGGTTATAATCCAGATCCATGTAAACATTATGATTGGTTAACTAAGCCTAGTGTAATCAGAGAAAACGGTGAATCTTTGCCACCTGGAGTACCTAATTTAGATACTCCAAAAATGTATTTAGTTCAGAATTTGTGTCCAGATTGCGCTCATGAACATGATACAGTGTATACAGAATTATCTAAGCGTGATTATATAGATATGATGAAAAATTATGCCGAACAAAATGGATTTTTAAAACTTAAAAAAGAAATGATTCAAGAAAGACTTTAATATAGACCGCCAGAGAACTTCGGGCCACAGACCCGTGTGGAGTGTATTTTTTTATTATTTTTACTTATAGTAAAAATGAAATTACTGAGCACGAGTGTATACTTTGGACTTTTAATCCTTATTATAATACTATGTATGTCAACACATGAATCTTTTAATCTTTCTGGAGCTTTCATAGACTTAGCTACACGCGGTCCTTTGTAGGATCCTATAAATATTTGTTTTTATTAAATAAAAACAACATGTACTCTGTTTACACACCGATGAATTCTTTTTCAATACGTTCTCTATCTACTTTACTAGTAGAGTCTTTGATACGTTTGATTATTTCATCGCATGACAGATTATCCTGTTTAGCACGCATAAATACTTCTTTAAAATCGCTCATCATACTAGGATAAACTTGTTCGAAGTATTTTGGAAGTGTTGACTTATTTACTAGTTGAGAATTGGAAACACGTTTATAACAATATACTGTGTATTCTTCCTCCGTAGGAATTCTACGATTTGCTACGAAGAAATCTAAAAAGTATTTTGTACCATTTATCAAGTTTGAAAGTCCTCCTACTTTTGAATATCTGAGTTCAGCACTTTCTTGCCATGTTATTTCTTTGTTAAGTTCTTGATCTTGATATTTACTCCACGGTCTAAATGTTGCATAACATATTGGTACTATGTAGTCTCCAACAAGATCGCATGTATTTACCCCCCAATTGTACAAAGATTCTGGAACCTTGTGCATTGTATACACTGTGTCTCCCATTGCTTTTGAGGCGTCAACTGAACAAACTAGATTGTAAATTTCTTGTTGAGTAAAATCACTAAGATCAAATTTAGATTGTTCACTGAGCCATGTTCTGACGGCTTCAAAATTGTCTTGTTCGCCATCGTACAGAACAACAAATCCAGAAACAATTCTTGATTTTTGATAACAGCAGGCTTGAATCACAGACCATTTTTGCGCCAAGGTCGAACCTTCGCTTCTCGTGGACTGTATGAAATTTTTACTGAACACTAGGAGTTTTTGCAACGCTTTTGTAGTTTTTATACTTTTTACAATCTTTGGAGTGACAACGTCACATCCAAATATCTCTTGGACTGATTTAACTAACAAGTCAGACTCAGGTAAGTGAAATCTCAAAGGATCACTCTTTGCAGTGTACACTGCTGTATATTCTTGAGATCCTGCGACTAATACCCATAACATAGCCAAGTCAACTGAGACTTTGGTGGTGACATGGGTTGCTAATCCGCATAAACTTGCATAAGTTGTTTCACAAGCAAATCTGTACTTGAGGTGTTCTAAAAATTTTTGATGAACATCTGAAAGATATTCGCAATCTTTAGCAATCCAGTAAAGAACCAACAGCCACATATTAGGATTTCCTAGTAATTTTCCTTGAGAAAACATATGAGACATAGTCCAATTAGTAGCTTTAAAGTTTTGTTCATGATTTCCAAGACAAATTACACCTAATATTTCTTTGCGAGTAAAAGGATCTTGATTTCCAGTTTCTTGTAAAGTCTTAAGACCGATAGCATGAGAGATCATACCACGAGTTTTTGCGACAAGTTCAGGATCGAGAAGTAATCTAAGAGGACATTCAATAATGAAGTCAACTTTAGATTTGTCAACACCAGTAAGAACAGAATCTCCAGTAGTGATGCAAATGCAGGGTTCGTCAGTGTCGTAAGTGATAGGACATTCAAAATCTGAACCGTCAGTAGATTCTACAGGAGCTTGTTCTTCAGTTAACTCGGTGCGTTGCATTGAGTTATGAGCGACTTGTGTTTTAGTAAATACAGAGCGCATGTCTCCACAAAGTCCAACTAACGTGTCTAATTTCTTGGACACTTCATCGAGTGAGTTTTGTGAAAAATATTCAGTAAGCATTTCTTGAACGACTTTAGAAAATTCTTCTGGTGCATGTACATTGGATCTAAGTTTTTGATTCCACTCAGAGCCCATACTTCCACTAATTTGGTTAATAATCTTTTTTTTAAGAGCGATAACCTTGTTTTTAAGGTGTTGATTTCCTTGAGTACCGGTTGTGATAGCAAAGATCATATCTCTGATGCTTGTATACTTTTTGAGAAAGTTTTCAAGAGTGAGTGTTTCGAGAGTGTCGAGTACAAGATAGTCTTCACGATTGATATTTTGTTCAAGTACTGGTTCTGACATAGTTGTATATACCCAAACTTTAGAGTTGTTCTTTCTAGTAAAAGGGCAAACGACGCTTAAATTTGGCCTATAGTTTATAATATGACATTCCGCAGTTTCAAACAATCCGTCTTGAATAAGTTTGTCGCAATATTCGACATCGTTTTGACAAACTTCACCGTCGGTGACGAGGCATAAGTTTTTTGTTGTTTTGAGTTTTTTTGCAATAGGAATAAAACTTGAAGGTTCTGTTCCTCCTGAACCAGATTGAGATTTAACGTTTTGTTCGACGTATTCTTTAGTTTTGGTTTCAGCAGTGGAGTTCCATAATACATATTTAGTATCAGGGAATCTAGAAGACCAATTTTCTAAAATGTTAGCGACATGGTGCCAGTAGACGTTATTACAACTAACACTTCCGGAAGTGTCAATACAAATTATACTTGAAGACATTTTGTCAGATAGGTTTTCCATGTTATACATCCCTTCTAAGAAATCACTTTTTGATGTGTAAAAATATATATACTCCAGAGCTCTCAGCGCTCACAGTCGGATGCCATACTGTCGCCTCGTGGTCTATATTGAATATGATGATCGCAATTAGGATATCTTGCTAAGGAAAGGGATCGTAAGGGAAAACATCGGCTTGTCCGATGGACAAGTTTTCCCTACAAAAGTGACTTTTTTAACATATTAACAAGTAATTTAAAAATCATATCTAATGATTGATTGGTTACGAAAAGTAGTTCTTGATTCAACTGTAGATAATAAAGATGCATTATTGCAAATTTTAAGTACTGATATGATAGACACTCATGCTCTAATTTCAGAAATTTATACAATTGCAACATGTGTAAGAGATCAAGACTACATCAATGTGCTAAACTGGATTGCGAATTATACAGTACTTCAATGGGCTAATGATTCATGTCTATGTACTATAAATAATACTATAGGCTCATGCATACAGTTACAAAATTGTGTTTATAAACACGAATTAGTAAAAAAATTTAGATTTCTTAAAACAATACTTAAAGAACAATTTCCAGTTTATACTTTATATATTAACTATATGGAAATTTCAAATATTTCATTACAACTACATAAGGATCCAGATTTTGATAAAGTATTTGCATTTTTAATAAAATTTGCATCTCATGTAGTAAAATCATGTGAAAATCTAGAAAAACAAACTAGACTGAAAAATCTATTTATGATAGATATTTTTAATTATTGTTTTAGAAACTCTTATATAAGTGAATTCTTAACTGAAAGTTTTGATCACACAGTAGTTTTAGAAACTCTAGAAAATTATTATCCTAGAGATTATACTGAGAGTATAGTTCAAGAATGGGCAAAATGGTTTTCTCAAAATACTCCTACAGACATCAACTGCCTAGATTGTAAAAACTCAGGAGTATCAGAAGTTATTTTCGATTAGAGATAATTCTTGAGTTTTGTATTATACACTCACATATATATTCATTAATAGACTCATTATTAAGTTTATGAAGAATCATTTTAGCTTCTTTATTTTTCTTACGCCATTTATTAAAAAATGCTGGATTTTTTTCACAGCGTTGAACTGTCTTTATTATAAAAGTATAAAGATCTTTAATCTTTTTATGTTCATCAATCGCTGTTGTACGACCAGACTTGTCAGTAACAGATTCACTGATAAAATCATAATTAATATAGTACGAATTATCTACAAAAAGCTCTAAAAATGTTATATATGCGGGATCTTTAAAGTTAAACTCACGTTTTTCAAGAGATTTCCAATTAACACTCATAACATTAACATTTAATATGATAGAATCAAGAAGCATTATATATTTTAATCTATTAGACCATGGATAGTGTCCAGGTAAGTTTAATAAATATTTATACTTATACCATTCATAAACTGGAGTGTATTTTCCAGGAATAAGTTTTTCAAGTTTTAACAATGAATTGTTAAATTTTCTATGTAAGTTAAATATATTTTCACGTATATTATATAAAAATTTACCAGTAAAAGCGCCTTTAAAATAAACAACAGGTTGTTTGTGTTCATGGATAGAGCGTTTTTGAGCTACCTCGGTGTCTATAATTTCAACACTTTGATCCCAATTTTTACTAGATTCTTTATCATATTTTTCCTTAAAACTAAAGCTTCCAAAGGAAGTTTCTGGAAATAAAGGATTTATATCAGTATTAGGTTTTGCAAAACAAAACACTGGAATCTTATTAATATAATCCATATATGGCTTTTCTGGATCTTGCCACAGATTATGATCTGATATATAAATTAATAAATAAGTATCAGGTATGCTACGCTTGCATTCTTTTGCATAAGTAAGAGCTGATTGAATCATTTCAAGAACTACATTTGGTCTATCATCTATAGTATTTTCAAAATTTATTTGTCGGGAGTTTTCAAGCATATTTTTACGCATTCTGGAGTATAACTCTTCATCTATTCTTACACTACTATTTGAGATTATATATCCTATAATCATACCAAGCTGTCCACGATGAAATTCTAATATTTTATCAATAAGGTCCGAATCAGCTTCTATACGATTTCCAATATAAGGTAAATATTGTTGTGCCGCGACTTTTCTGACATGATACTTAAAGCCAGAATCGCACAATGGATAATTCCGTTCAGGATCTATACTGGTTTTTGGGCGAGACTTCGAGTGAGACTTTGGACGAGACTTTGAGTGAGACTTTGGGTGAGACTTTGGGCGAGATTTTTTAAGTCTTATTGACATTTATTTTATAGTCACTGAAAAAGTGATTTTTTTAAAATTATGGTTTATAAAATAACTCGCTACAATGTCTACAATGGAACTTTCCAACGAAGATTTACGTATGTATGAAGAAGCTTTCGAAGAACAGCTTGACGAACACTTGGCAAACCTTGCTGAACCAGGAACTGATCCATGTCATCTTATAAGTGCTATGGATTTTCTTGATGATTCTGAAGAATTCAAAGAACTTGAGAGTTATATCCAAAACTCAGAAAAACTTCACAAGATTTCAGATCTTGTTATTAAACAAGTTAAAAGTATGACCATGAATTGCAATAAACTTGCAGGAGGTTGTGCATGTAATTTTGATCAATCAAATCATAAAGAATGCACTTTGATACACATTCACTCTCATAGAGCTGAATATATCACTGACATGATCAAGTTTCAAAAACGTCTTACCAGTCAATAATTCATTTATACTTACACTCCACATCGGAGCCTTCCTGATCAGCTGAGAGATTCAGCTCTATTTAGTTCTTTTATTTTAAGACTTTGTCGCTACCCCACAAAAACCCCACAAAAAGTTTAAAAAAACAAAAACTGTTTTTTATTTTACTCTTCAAAGAGAGCTTCAACATTCTCGCGGACTATAAAAAGTCAAAAGTGAGTTTTACATGATAATAAACTATAATCAAAAATTAACATTGTCATATGCTTTCCGTGGAAAACTCCATAGAATATATGTGTAACCTATAGAGTGACCACAGGCCGGAAGTTGTCTGTATTTAATTATTTGAATAATTAAATTTTTACACTCCAGATCCGATCTGTCGTGGTCTGCGTATAAGTTATTTCGCATCAGATACATATTTAACAATAAACTGTACTAGATCGTTTGGAAACACATTAAGTCTGTAGAATGTTTTTACTATCACGGCGTATTTTTGTTCCATTGCATCTATTGATGTTACATTAGCATACTTTGATTTTATACATCAAATCTTTTTACGATTATTAATAAAATAGTTAAACATTACATCAGAATAGTTGTCTAACACGTCTAAACACAACCCGTAAGCATTTGCTAAATAAGACTCAGTGTCAATCAATGCAGTGTTTATCACATTTGTTAATAAATTTTCTAGCAACAGAACTCCAGTGCTTGTATACTTCTCAGTGTTTGGATATTCAGTGTTTCTAATTATATCTTCTAACATGTAGTGTAAGAATATCATTGTTGTACTATTTGAATATTCTTGAATTAACACATTAACAAAGTTAATCCAAGAATCTTGATCACAATCTATTATAAAAATTTTTATACAATTAGGATCGATATTTCGTGCAAAAGATCTATGATAGCCATATTGTTTGTTACTCATATGTAAGTTATTGAGTAAAACTTTAATATTCTTTGAACAATATTCAACGCACATTTTAACAAACACGTGTGTTGCATGTGCAAACAAATTAGATTTATTGCACAACATACAATAGTATATATTATGTTTAACTTCTTGAGTAGTTTCCGGGTCGCTGATAAGTTCCGTCATTGTATTAAATATTGTATCGATATAAAATGTCATTCTTTCTTGATTATAGTCTTCAAAATTAGTAGGTCCGGTATTGTAATAGTTTCTTGTTAATCTAATAAGACTGCCTTCTCCTACATCAGATTCAGTTTTATATGTATATGTTTTAAAGTAGTCATGAAGAGTTTGTTTGTATGAAGTCATTAGTAGAGAACCGAATGTTGACGAGGTCAAGGTTTTCATCCTACACATCCTTTTTAAAAACTCACTTTCTATGAGGGAACCTAAGGTTCCCTCATACTCCCTCCTCTTATATTGATCTGTGCGACGTATCGGGACCTTTGGTCCTAAACCCGAGAAGAAATTCTTGGATTTTTTGTTTTATATTTTATATAAAACTTGTCCTGATACGGTTCCCTACTACTAATATTCTGAGACATAGTTAACTATAAAATTAGCTAAATCAGTGGGAAATACTTTTGTGTTTCTTATATAAGAAATCCCACAAAGTGCGTTTAATGCTGTTTTGTAGCGTTTCTCCATAACTTGTATAATCGTAAAGCTGTTGTATTTTTCTTTCACACGTAAAATCTTTTTGCGATTGTTAATAAAGTAGTTAAGCATCACGTCAGGATGTTCTTGAAGTATTTTTTCAATCAATTTAAAAGCATCTAAAAGTTGATCATAAGTGTCAAACTCTACAGTATTTATTAAATTCGTTGTCATATTTTCAAGAATTAGTGTTCCAAAGTAGGTTTCAAAATCATAGTCTGGAGAACCTGCAAATGAATATAACATTGAATTTAGAAAGTTCATAGTATGTTTAAGAGTATATTCTTTAATCAAAGTTTCTATAAATTCAATCCACATGTCAGGATGAGCATCCATAAAGAAGTTAGATATACAGTCTTTGTTAATCTCTTCTGTAAAGCAATACATGTACATATGAAATCCTTCGTCAGTGTACACGTCAAGTGTTGCTGTGGGTTCGGTGCTGCCGAATCTAGCACGTGTGAATAAAAACTTAGGGTTTTCGATACAGTACTTTATGCACATTTCAGTGAGTTCTCCAGATATGTACCACATGGCCTTATTCCTTGTAGATAACAAGCAAAGGTACACGTTATATTCTAACACAGGATCCCGATCGGCACATAGTGCCTCAGAGGGAGACTCTGTAAGTATTTCTATCACTGTGTCATTAAGTTTCTTTTCGTGTTCATATAAAATTTCCATTGTAGTTGGAGTTTGAAGTCTATTATGATAAGTTTCCATAAAATTGACTAATGTAACTGAAGTTTCTGTATTGTAACTTTTAAAATAGTCATAAAGACTGGTTTTGAATGATTTTTGAGTGGACATCGTGCGAGGTTTCAATGCTACGCGTCTATTAGCAAAAGTCACTTTTGGAGGGAACCTTAATCGGCCCGAAGGGCCTCAGAGCGGCGAAGCCGCGATAGGTTCCCTCTTATCGACGCTTTGCGCCTCCGAGGGCCATACGGCCCGAGCTCCCTCCTCTATATAAGAGGAACACAAAGTGTTCCTCCCGTTAAGGAAAGGGGTCGTAGGGGAAAACGTAGTTTTCCTACAGGTGAACCCTGTATATACAATTGCCACAATACAGTGCAAGAATATCATCTGATATAAAACTTATTCTATCTTTTGTGTGAAATCTTACAAATGGATTAAAGCTAAAAAAGCCTCTAATAAGATAATCTATATTTAAAAATTTTGGAGCTCCTGTTTGTTTTTTACGCTTGTGAGTAACTTTAGGTTTTTTTTCTAAAGATGAACTTACACTCGAAGTCCCGAGACTTCTCGTGGACTGTATTGGTTTATTATATAACAAAGCATCTAGATTATTTCTATTTCCATAAAGACGTAGAAATCTTTTATATCCTGAAGCGTAATGAGTACACCCTTGCCTTGTTTTTT
>JACCDO010172791.1_pt1 | contig 17769 bp, 11 predicted proteins | sample 7446101 | NCBI WGS metagenome assembly JACCDO01 (sample SAMN15323440, study PRJNA562643) | freshwater metagenome | isolation source: river surface water | place: USA:Blue River Watershed | collected 2017-08-16 | reverse complement strand
TTCATCGTGAAGGTGGAGGAAAAGAAGGCCGCGGGAGTCCTGCCGTTGAACGAGGTCCGCCAGGATGTGGAAACCACCCTGCGCAACGAAGAGCGGGAACGGTTGCGGCAGAGCTGGATCAAGCGGCTGCGTCAGAAGCAGTTCGTGACCTACTTCTGACGCCTTGCCCGGAATCCAGTGCTGACTCTCGGTATCACGCTGGGCGATGTCACCGGCATCGGCCCCGAGGTCGCGTTCAAGGCCATTGCCCGGGAGCTCGGCCGGGAGGACTCGACCCGTTATGTCTTGGTCGGCGACCGAGAAGTGGCCTCGTTTTACTGTGGGTTGATGGGGATAGAAGGCGAATTGGCCCGCTGGGAGGAGCGCGAAGAACAGCGTAGCCGACTCTACCTGCGCCAACCCCAAGCGGAGTGCCTGCTGCCTGACCTGCCCGCAGGAGCGCCCCAAGCGGCGGATGCGGCGGTGCGTTGGCTTCGGGAAGGTGCCTTGCGCTGTTTGTCGGGAGAATTTGACGGTTTGGTAACTGCGCCGGTTAGCAAGGAATCCATCCTGAGGGCGGGCCACCCGTTTGTGGGACAGACGGAGTTCCTGAGCGAAATGGCCGGCACTTCCCGCACGGCAATGATGCTCCTCGGGCATGATGACCGCGCCCGCTGGCTAAGGGTGGCGTTGGCAACCACCCACCTTCCGCTTAAGGAAGTAGCGTCGGCGCTCACCTTCGATTCCATCCGGCAGACGATTGAGCTGACTTCGCTGGCGTGCGGGCAACTTGGCCTGCCTCGCCGGCGAATCGGGGTCTGCGGCCTGAATCCCCATGCTGGGGAAGGCGGTCGAATGGGCCGCGAAGAAATTGATGTGATTGGACCGGCGGTTGATGCGGCCCGAGCGGCGGGGATCAACTGCGTCGGCCCGGTGCCGGCGGATGCTTTGTTTGCGCGGGCCTTCGGCGGTGAATTTGACGCAGTCGTGGCGATGTATCACGACCAAGGTTTGGTGCCCCTGAAGATGGTGGCTTTCGAGAACGGCGTGAACTGGACCGTGGGCTTGCCATTTGTCCGAACCTCCCCGGACCACGGCACGGCCTATGACATATCAGGACAGGGGATCGCGGACTCATCCAGCATGGAATCGGCGATCCGTTTGGCGCGCGAACTGGCGGCCGCGCGAAAAGAGACGAAGGCCGGCGTCAGCGCGCCCCGCTTTGGTTAAGCAATCGCTTGCGCTCCGGGCCTTGGGTCGGTTACCTACGGCCCGCAACTGAGGCGCGGGCGTAGCTCAATGGTAGAGCGCCGGTCTTCCAAACCGGTTACGAGGGTTCGATTCCCTTCGCCCGCTCCATTTGTCTGAATCACTTTGACGGCCAACTTGACAGTCTGGCTAGGAATTGCGACTCCCTCCGCAGGCAAAGATCTTTTGCGTCCGCATCCGTTTTGACGAAGGAAACCACATACCAAGATACTCACACATGAGCGTTAGCAACCCCTACCGTAAGTCATTGACCTGCGGGTTCGTCGTCGCCCTCGCGACTTTGGCGAACCTCACGGGAGTCAGTGCCCAAAGCAATCCGCGGAGCAGCGACCAAATTCGTGAGCGCCAGAACTACGAAGTGATCGTCGGTGACTTCTACACCGGCCGTTCCCCCTATTTCAAAAGCACCGGTGAGCCCGTCGTCGCCCAGGCCAAGCCTGCCGAAACCGCCCCTGTGCCTGCCGGCAATTGCTCGGTGATCAACAGCGGCTTGGTCCACATGACCAAGACGATGCCCGCCGAAGCGACCTTGGGTGAGCCGTTCACCTACGAGCTCAAGCCGATGGCGGTTGGATGCGCCGGCAATGTGGTGGTGACCGACCAGATTCCGGACGGTTGCTCGCTGGTGAGCACCGAACCTCAGGCTTCCGTCAGCGGCAATACGTTGGTTTGGAACCTTGGGAACATGGATGCCGGCGAATCCAAGTCCCTGAAGGTCACCGTCAAGCCCGACCGCGAAGGCACGCTGGCTTCCTGCGCCACCGTGAAGGCCGACCCCCGCGTCTGCGCCAAGACCGTGGTGGGCAAGGCGCAGCTCGCGATCGACAAGACCGGCCCTGAAGTGGCCCAGCTCGGCAGCGATGTGGCCTACAACATTGTCGTCAAAAACGTCGGCACCTCGGTCGCCAAGAACGTCGTCGTGACCGACAAGGTTCCCGCCGGCTTGGGCGGCGTGCGCGAAATCCCGACCACGGTCGGCGACCTCGCACCGGGTGCTTCGAAGACGATTCCGGTCACCCTCAAGGCGGCCGAACGTGGCCGTCACTGCAACGTCGCTGTCGCTACCGCTTCGAACACCGCGAGCGTTCAGGACGATGCCTGCACCTTGGTCGTCAAGCCCGGCCTGAAACTGGAGAAGTCCGGCACCGCCGAGCAGTTGGTCAACAAGCAGGCTAGCTACACCGTGAAAGCTTCCAACATCGGCGACACCGACCTCACTGGCGTGGTGGTGACCGATACTGCTCCTTCGCAGACCCGGATCGTGAGCGCCCAAGGCGCCACGGTTTCGGGCAACACCGCGACGTGGAATGTCGGCACCCTCAAGGCGGGCGAGAGCAAGAGCTTCGACGTCGTGTTGACCAGCTCGCAGATTGGCCGCTGGTGCAACGCTGCCAGCATCTCCACCAAGGAGGGCCTGCGTGAAAACGCCGAAGCCTGCACGGTTTGGAAGGGTGTCCCGGGCGTTCTCCTCGAAGTCGTGGACGATCCTGACCCGATCCAAGTCGGCGAAACCACCACCTACACCATTCGTGTCACCAACCAGGGCAATGCTGACCTGACCAATTTGGCGACCGAGTATGAGAGCGATTCCGAAACCAGCCCGGTCAGCTCGGCCCAAGGCACCGTGAGCGGCAAGAAGGTTACCTTCCCAACCGTGCCCGTGCTGAAGTCGAAGCAGTCCTTCACCTACACGATTGTCGTGAAGGGTGGATCAGTGGGCGACGCCCGCCAGAAGGTCACCTTGACCTGCTCGGAACTGAAGTCGCCGGTGGTCGAGGAAGAGTCCACCACGGTTTACTGATCTTCAGTAACGCCTCGAAATTCCAAGCGCTCCCGGTTCGCCGGGGGCGCTTTTTGCTTTCCGGCGTAAGCTTTCGGCTGAAGTGGGAGCCCTCGGACGGGGCCATTACGGAAGTGACAGCGAATTCAATGCCCTGACCGCTTCACCGCCAGCCCGACAATTTCCACCAACGACTGCTGAAGCACCATTGCCTCATCTAGGCCGCTGCTCACCAGCTTCACGTTGGCCCCGAGCAGCGTATCCATCGCGCGAATGAGCTCGGGCACCGTGTAGTTTTCCGCCTGGCGCGCGGCCTGGAAGAGCACGAACGGATGACCCGCCAGCGGGTTGAATCGCTTGTCGTCCGGCAAATAGGTGGTGGGCAGGCGGTCGAGCTGGGCCTTGAAGGAATTGTAGTCGCGGGCGGGCTTCAGGAGACCTTGATCACGGAGTTCCCGGAGCATCAGCAAGGCCCGCACTTTCGAGATGAGCCCGTAGAGCAGGCCGATCTCGGACTTCTTTTTGTCCACGCCGGTGCGGATTTCCCACAGCTCCTGATCCAGCACGCGGAGCAACTTGGCCAGGTCGCGTTCGCCCAGTGCTTCGCCCAGGGCGAAGGCCTTCGCCAGCTTCTGCGGCGTGGTCATCGTCTGCACGTCGGCCAGCAGCACTTCAGGGCGATCACCGATGTAGAGGGAGAGTTTCTCCACTTCGTTGGCGAGGGCGCGCAGGTTGGGGCCAACGCGGGTGACCAGTTCCGCCAGCGCGTTGTCGGCGATGTCCTTGTTCCCGGCGCGGAAGAGGCGCAGGGCTTCCGACTCGGCTTTGCCGGCCCAGTCTTTGTCGTCGGACGAAAGGGCATTGAAGGACTCGACTGAGCCCAGCTTCTCGACGGTCTTGTAGAACGAGCGACGCTTGTCGGGCTTGGAACCTGAGATCAGGAGGCGCACGCCGTCCCAGCGAAAGGCCTTCAGTTCGTCCGCGAGCTGGGTGAGTTCCTCGGTCACCGCAGCACTGGCGGAGGTGCGGTCCTCGCCGAGGAAGTTGCAATCGCGAAACCAGACCGCCTTGGCCCCGCCGAAGAACGGCAGCGTGTTGAGCGCCTCGCGCAGTCGCCCGATGCGGTTCAGGGCTTCGCCGGAATTGCCGGCGGTGGCATCCACGATCTCGTGATCCATGCCGCCGAGCTCGGCGGACCACTGGTCAAAGTAGGCGCGGGCCTTCTGTTTGACAGTGAAATCGTCGTCGCCGCAGACGAGCAGCAGCGGTGCGGAACTGGCGGCTGCCTTCGCCATCAGGTCTGCTCCGGTTCGTCGCCTTCGCCGGTCTGCTTTTCCTCGCCGATGCGCGTGAGCACCTCCGTCATGTCCTCGACGGACTGGAACAGCTTGGTCGTGACGAAGATCGGCTTCTTCTGGGCGGCCGCGATGGCGAGGCAGTCGCTTGGGCGGGCGTCGAGCTCGACGAGCTTGGAGCCGAGTTCGTTTTCCTGCTTCAGGATCAGGCGGGCGAAGTAAGTGGAGTTCCGGAGTTCGGTGATGACGACGCGTTCCACCGAGATGCCGAAGCCCTGGAAGATGTTGCCGATGAGGTCGTGCGTCAGCGGGCGCTCGTGGTGCGTGCCGCGCAGGGCCATGCCGATGACGGCGCCCATGTTGTGCTCCACCTGGATGACGAAGACCTTTTCGTCGTTGCCGAGAAAGAGGGCCACCCCGCTATTGGCAGGCAGCAGGCCGCGGATTTGCACGGGCAACACGTCCTTCTTCATGGGCGGAGTGTGGAAAGCCAACGGCGCCGACGCAAGCGATGGCGTCGGCGCCGGACAGGTAATCCAAGTCCGGTCTCAGGCCGGATGACGTAGGTCCAACGTGAACGGGAGGTCCTGATTCAACTGCTCCGTGGACGCGCTGAACTTGCCCTGGGACGCCCCGTACGTGAAGAAGCGCGCGAGGCGGCGGCTTTCTGCTTCGTAGCTGTTCACCGGGAAGGTGTCGTAGCTGCGGCCGCCGGGATGGGCGACGTGATACTGGCAGCCACCGAGCGACCGTTTGTTCCAGGTGTCGTAGAGGTCGAACACGAGCGGCGCGTGGACACCGATGGTCGGCTGGAGGCAGTTGGGCGGCTGCCAGGCACGATAACGCACGCCGGCCACGGACTCGCCGTTCGTGCCGGTCGGGTGAAGTGGAACGCGGCGTCCGTTCACGGTGATGGCGAAGCGGTCACCAATCAGTCCGCGGGCCTTCACCTGGAGGCGCTCAAGCGAGCTGTCCACGTAACGCACGGTGCCACCGGCGGCGCCTTCCTCGCCGAGGACGTGCCACGGTTCGAGTGCGGTCCGGAGTTCAACCTCAACGTCGCGTTGGGTGAAGTCGCCGATGCGCGGGAAACGGAATTCGAAGTGCGGCGCGAACCAGTCGAACTCAAACGGATAGCCGGAGTCGCGCAGGTCGTGGACGACGTCCTTGAAGTCGGTCTCGCAGAAGTGCGGCAGCATCCAGCGGTCGTGGATGTCGGTGCCCCAGCGAACGAGTCCGTTGGTGTAGGGCTCTTTCCAGAACTTGCTCACGAGTCCGCGCAGCAGCAGGTGCTGGGCGAGGCTCATGCGCGCATGCGGCGGCATCTCGAAGGCGCGCATCTCGACCAAACCGAGCCTGCCCGCGCTGCCGTCGGGCGAATAGAGCTTGTCGATGCTGAACTCGGCGCGGTGCGTATTGCCGCTGGAGTCGATCAGCAGGTTGCGGAAAAGGCGGTCGGATAGCCAAGGTGGCACCGCCTGGCCCGACGCAAAGCCGAGTTGCCGATCGAGTTCCTTGAAGGCGACTTCGAGTTCGTAGAGCGAGTCATTGCGCGCTTCGTCGACCCGCGGCGCCTGCGACGTCGGGCCAATGAATAGGCTGCTGAAGAGCCAGCTCAGCGACGGGTGGTTTTGCCAGTAAGCAATCAGCGAGCGCAGCAGGTCGGGCCGCCGCAAGACAGGGGAATCAATCGGGGTTTCCGCACCGATGAGGATGTGGTTGCCGCCGCCCGTGCCGGTGTGGCGGCCGTCCACCATGAACTTCTCCGTGCCAAGCCGCGTCTGGCGGGCTTCTTCGTAAAGCACCGTGGTCCGCTCCACCAGTTCGTCCCAGGATTTGCTGGGATGCAGGTTGACCTCGATGACGCCGGGGTCCGGCGTGACCTTGAGGACTTGCAGCCGGGAATCGCGCGGCGGGGTGTAGCCCTCGACGGCGACCGGAGTTCCCAGTTGGGCGGCGGTGTCTTCGACTGCTGCCACGAGTTCCAGATAATCCTCCAGGGTTGCCACCGGAGGCATGAAGACGTGCAGCTTGCCTTGCCGGGGTTCGACGCAGAGTGCGGTGCGGACGATCCAGGAGGCGGATTCACCGCTCTTGGGCACACGGGTTGGGTCTTCTCGCTGGGCTTCCTTCTTCGACTCCTCCTCGGTTTGGCCGCGTCGCCGCAAAGCCGCGGCTTGCCGGCGGGCGGGGGTGTCGGAACGAAGGTAGCGCTGGCGGAATTCGTCCGGCGACGGGAGCGGCGGGCGCTCGACGGTAGGGTCGAGTTCGTTGACGTAGGGGTAGTCGGATTCCTTGACCCAAGGCAGCGAATCCAACGGCAGGCGGAGACCCATTGGCGAGTCGCCCGGCATCAGGTAGAGGCGTTCCGCGCGAAGGAACCATGGGCCGCTGACCCAGACGGGTTCGTGATTCCGCCAAGCCCGCTGGATCGGCAGCGTATGGCCGACGACGCTGTCGAGCCCTTGCTCCAGGATCTTGGCGAGCCGGATGCGTTCCTCCTCGTCCTTCAGGTTGGCCTTGTGCGGATCGACGTTGGCGGGAAGCCGGCGCTCCTTCCAGACGTGGTAGAACGGATCTTCGTAGCCCGGTAGAACCCACTTGGGGTCCGCGCCGAGCCGGGTGCTGAGAGCCTGGATGAACTTCGCCGAATGGTCGGCGGTGTGCCGGTAATCGGCGGCTTCCTCGGCGATCAGTTCGTCGCGCAGCCAGATGGGTTGGCCGTCCTTGCGCCAGTAGCAGCCAAAAGCCCAGCGGGGCAGGGATTCGCCGGGATACCACTTGCCCTGGCCGTAATGGACGAGTGAGCCGGGCGCGAACTTGGTCCGCAGTCGTTTGAGCAGTTCGTCCGACAGCTGGCGCTTCTTCGGGGAGGTCGCCGTGAAATTCCACTCCGGCCCATCCGGGTCGTCGATCGAGATGAAGGTCGGTTCGCCACCCATCGTGAGCCGGACGTCATTCTTCGCCAGGTCGGCGTCGATGGCGTGGCCGAGTCGCTCGATTTCGGCCCATTGTTCCTCGGTGTAAGGTTTGGTGACGCGCGGCGACTCGTAGATCCGCGTCACCTTCATTTCGTGGTGGAGCGTGGACTCGCATTTGTCGACCGCGCCGCTGACCGGCGCGGCGCTCGCCGGTTCGGGAGTGCAGCTAAGCGGGATGTGGCCTTCGCCCGCGAGCAGGCCGCTGGTCGGGTCAAAGCCGATCCAGCCGGCGCCCGGCAGGTAAACCTCACACCAAGCGTGCAGGTCGGTGAAATCCACCTCGGTGCCACTCGGGCCGTCGAGCGACTTCACATCGGGCGTGAGCTGGATCAGGTAGCCGGAGACAAAACGGGCGGCGAAGCCCATCGAACGCAGGGTTTGCACCAACAGCCAACCGGTGTCGCGACACGAGCCGCTGAGTTTGGTCAGAGTCTCCTCCGGCGTCTGCACGCCGGGCTCGAGCCGGATGGTGTATTTGATGTCGTGCTGAAGCCGTTGGTTGACCTCGACGAGGAAGTCGATTGTGCGGGCCTTCGCGGTGAGATACTTCGCGAGCAACTCATCGACGAGGGCGAGCAGCTTGGGAGTCGGAGTCGGCAGCTCCATGAACGCCGCGAGTTCCTTCTTCAGTCCGGCCTCGTAGGCAAACGGATAGGTCTGCGCGGATTCCTCGAGGAAGAAGTCGAACGGATTGTGCACCGCCATCTCCGCGACGAGTTCGATCTCGACGCGGAGCTCCTGCATCTTGTCAGGGAAGACAAGGCGGGCGTTCCAGTTGGAGAAGGGATCCTGCTGCCAGTTGATGAAGTGTTCGCCGCCCGTGATCTTTTGCGAGTAGCTCAGGATTTTGGTGCGGCAATGCGGGGCCGGCCGCAGACGCACGACATGGGGTCCATGCCCGACCGCTTGGTCGTAGGTGTAGTGGGTCTTGTGGTAGAGGGCGACGTGGATGGCCATGATGGGAAGGACAGAGACCGCTTACCGCAAACCGACGGCGAAAGGGAACCAAGCTCAACGGGCCGCAATGACCCGAAGGGGATGGGGTTGGAAACCGCGGGGCCGAAACAACTGCTGCTGCTGCTCCTCCTGCTGGACGAAGACTTCGTCGTCGAAGGTGGCGAACGAGAGGAAGAAGTAAGCTTCGAACAAGGCGTCGCCGATCGAATTGAGCTTCAGCTGGAGATCGTCGAGATACTTGTGCAGCCCGCGATCGAAAATCTCGTCGACCGTGCTGAACTGCAATTCCGCCAGCAGCCGGCCGGCGAGTTTTTCGGCGTCGTTCACGAAACGCCCCTCCTGAACGCCCGAGATTCGGCGGAGCGCGGTGTTCAGCTCATTGACGCAGAATCGCACGGACCGGGGAAGTTCCTCATTCAGCAGGAGGAACTCGGCCACGAGCTTGGGGTGAACATCGGCGCCGTAGATCGACTTGTAGGCATCCCACGCGCTGCATGAGCGCAGGATGGCGGACCACTCCAGCGACTCGGTCTGGGTGATGGATTTCGGGGCGCCGCGCTCCGGAAGCGTCTGGTAGCGGACGTCGAGAATCCGGGAGGTCTTGTCGGCGCGCTCCAGGAACTTGCCAACTTGGTTGAATTGCCAACCTTCGTTGTGGATCAGCGTGGCGAACGTGATGCCGACGATGTGCAGCGAGCTCGCCTTGACCTTCTCGAAGAACTCGCTCGGGCTCTGGTCCCAAAGGCGCCGTGCGTCCTGGGAACGGATAAACAGGTAGAGGCGGTTCAGTTCCTCCCACAGCTCGCCGGTGATCTGGTCGCGGACCATGCGGGCATTTTCCCGTGCTTGGCAGATGGACTGCACTATGGAGTTCGAATTCTCCATCTGGAATACCATGAATTCCGTGACTGCCTCGGCGGTGGCCACGGGATGGAGTTTGAAGAATTCCGCCTCGTCGCCGGTGGCCTGCACCACGGGCAGCCAATGTTCGGCCAGGCGCTGCTCATCCAGTTTCCGGAAATCCAGCAGCAGCTGGAGATTGGTGTCCACGAGGCGCGCGATGTTCTCGGAGCGCTCAATGTAGCGGGACATCCAGTAGAGGCAGTTGGCGACTCGGCTTAGCATGCGAAATTGTTCGGTTGGTCGGTTTTCAGGTTTCGTTCACCGGGCTCATTCGTCGCCGTAGAGGACCCATGTGTCCTTGCTGCCGCCGCCCTGGGAGGAATTAACCACGATGGAACCCTTACGCAGGGCCACGCGGGTCAAACCGCCGGGGACGATGGTAATCTTCTCGCCGTAAATCACATAGGGCCGCAGGTCGATGTGCCGGCCTTCAAAATGGCCGTCGCCCACGTGGGTCGGATGGCGCGACAGGGAGATCATCGGCTGCGCGATGTAGTTGCGCGGGTCGGCCTCGACCGCGCCACGGAACTTCTCGATCTCCTCCTTGGTGGACTTGGGGCCTACCAGCATACCGTAGCCGCCGGATTCGTTGGCGGCCTTCACGACGAGGTCGCCGAGGTTTTCGAGGATGTATTTCTTGTCGCTCTCCTCGTTTGCCAGGTAGGTCGGGACGTTCGGGATGATCGGCTCCTGGTCGAGGTAGTATTTGATCATCTTCGGCACGAACGCATACATCACCTTGTCGTCTGCGATGCCGGTGCCAATTGAATTGGCGAGCGAGACGTTGCCGGCGCGGTAGGCGCGCACGATACCGGGAACGCCCAGCATGGAGTCCCGCCGGAACACGGTCGGATCGAGAAAATCGTCGTCGATGCGCCGGTAAATGACGTGGACCGGCTGCAGGCCCTTCGTGGTCCGCATGAACACCCGGGCGTCCCGCACCACCAAGTCGCGCCCTTCGACGATCTCGATGCCCATCTGCCGGGCAAGGTAGGTGTGTTCAAAATAGGCGCTGTTGAAAGCTCCCGGAGTCAGGAGCACCACCGTTGGGTCGGCCACACCGGCCGGCGCGATGTGCTGGAGCATTTTCAGCAACTCCTGCGAATAGTGCTCCACCGGCCGGATGCCGATATCCTCGAACATGCCCGGGAAAGTTCGCTTCATGGCCCGCCGGTTTTCGAGCACGTAGCTGACCCCGCTCGGACAGCGTCCGTTGTCCTCCAAAACCATCCAGCCGCCATCGGCGCCGCGAATGAGGTCCGTCCCGCAGACATGGATGTAAATGTCCTTGGGGACATTGAATCCGGAGAATTCTCGCCGGAAATGCTTGCCCGACAGAACGTAGTAGGGCGGCACCACGCCGTCCTTCACGATTTTCTGCTCGTGGTAGATGTCGTGCAGGAAAAGGTTGAGGGCCGTGATCCGCTGGATGAGGCCAGCCTCGAGTTTCTCCCATTCCTTGCCGCTGATGATGCGGGGAATGAGGTCAAACGGGAAAATCTTCTCGGTGCCTTGGGCATCGCCGTAGACGTTGAAGGTGATGCCTTGCCGCAGGAACGACAGGTCGACGCTTTGTCGGTAGCGGTCGAAGTCCTCAGGCTTGATTTCCCCGAAGAGCTGTTGGAAACGCCGGTAATGCGGCCGCACCTGATCGTGCGCATCCACCATCTCGTCGAAAAAGTTCTCCGCGCGGTAGCCGTTCAGCACAGGCCCTATTTGGCCGACTTCGGGGGCAGATGCAGCAAGGAAAAAGCCCTTCACCTGACCCGAAAACCGCTCATGGATCGGGTGGGAACGATTCAAACCGCCATGCTGGATCAGGCGAAATTGGTGGCCGTCCAGACTTCGCTGGCACCGGCGGCGTGGCGGCCGTGCCCAGAATGCCGGCACTTTCCTCTTCCGCGCGCTTCCGGCAGGCTGTTTACCGATGTCCGACGCACCACTGGGGCTCATTGCCGGTTCGAAGTCGCTGCCGCTGCTGTTCGCCCGCGAAGCGAAACGGGACGGCCGCCGGGTGGTCGCAGTGGGATTCGAGGGCGAGACCAGCCCCGATCTGGTTTCGCTGGTGGACGAAATCGTCTGGCTGCGGGTGGGGCAACTGAGCGCGATGATCCGGGCATTCACGGACCGTGGGGTCCGGGAATGCGTCATGCTGGGGCAAATTGCGCCGAAGAACCTGTTCGACGTCCGTCCTGACCTGCGGGCGATGGGATTGCTGTTTCGGCTCAAGGAAAAGAATGCCCATACGATCTTCGGGGGGATCGGTGACGAATTGGGCAAGGATGGCGTCGAATTGATTGCGCCATTGCGGTGGTTAAAGCCTTGGATGCCTTCGCCGGGATTCCACGTCGGCCCCAAGCTGTCGGACCGGCAGAGGGAAGATGCGGAATATGGTCTGCGGATCGCCAAGGAGGTTTCGCGGCTCGAAATCGGGCAAAGCGTGGTCGTAAAGGACGGCTCGACGTTGGCGGTCGAAGCCTTTGAAGGAACCGATGGCTGTTTCGAACGGGGCGGTCGGCTCGCCGGGAAGGCGGGCGGGGCGGTGGCGGTGAAGGTTGCTAAGGAAGGCCACGACATGCGCTTCGACATTCCGTGCGTCGGTCCCAAGACGATCGAGGTCTGTTCGGCGAATGGTATCGGGGTCCTGGCGATTGAGGCCGGCCGGACCCTGTTGCTGGATCAGCCAGAACTGGAAGCGCTGGCCGTTGCCAGGAAGGTTGCCGTGCTGGCGGTCCACTGAGTTGAGCCGGAGTGCGGGAAATGAGGCTCAACCTCTCGAATTGGTCGTCCGATACGCCTCCCGATTGTATCCAATGGCAATCGGTCATTGGCGGAAGAACTTTTGACGCCTTGTGGCAACATGCCGACACTGAGTCGGGCCGGTTGCTGGCGTTTTGCCGGCTTTCGGACAACTCGTAAGACTATGAGCGAAGAGAACATGAACAATTTCACTCCCCGGGCGCAGCAGGTGTTGGCGCTGGCCCGCAAGGAGGCGGACCGCTTCGGCCACAATTTCGTGGGCACCGAGCATTTGTTGCTTGGCCTCATCAAGCTGGGGCAGGGGGTGGCGGTGAATGTTCTCCAACGCATGGGATTGGATCTCGAAATGGTCCGGCAGGAAGTCGAGAAGGAGGTCCGCGGTGGCGTCGAGGGGAAGGTTAGCGGAAACATCCCTTACACCCCCCGCGTGAAGAAGGTCCTCTCGCTCGCCGCCAAGGAGGCGAAGGCTCTCAACCACACTTACGTCGGCACCGAGCATATCCTTCTGGGTTTGCTGCGCGAAGGGGATGGCGTCGCCGCCAAGGTGCTCAAGAATCTCGATGTCGATATCGAGCAATGCCGGCAGGAAATCCTCAAGGAGTTGGATCCTGGCTTTCAGCAGAACGAAGGCGCACCCGCCGAGGAACAGTCCGAAGAGAAAAGCGATCCCGTGAAAGCCGGCGGGAAAGCCGAGGGCGGCAAGAAGGAGCAAAAAACCCCTGCGCTCAAGGCGTTTGGCCGGGATCTGACGGAATTGGCGAAGAAAGGGGAGATGGATCCCGTCATCGGCCGCGCTTCAGAAATCGAGCGCGTGATTCAGATTCTCTGCCGGCGAACCAAGAATAATCCGGTGCTCCTCGGCGAGGCCGGGGTCGGCAAGACGGCAATTGTCGAAGGTTTGGCCCAGGAAATTGCGAAAGGGAACGTTCCCGAACTGCTGGCCACCAAGCGGGTCATCACGCTGGACCTGGCGCTGATGGTGGCGGGCACCAAGTATCGCGGACAATTCGAGGAACGGATCAAGGCGGTGATGGACGAAATCCGGAAGGCGAAGAACGTCATCCTGTTCATCGATGAGTTGCACACCATCGTGGGTGCCGGATCGGCCGAGGGCACCATGGATGCGTCGAACATTTTCAAGCCGGCGCTCAGCCGGGGCGAGATGCAGATCGTGGGCGCAACGACGCTCAACGAGTATCGCAAATACATCGAAAAGGACTCTGCCCTCGAGCGCCGCTTCCAGACGGTGAAGGTCGAGCCGCCGTCTGTGGATGACGCCATCACGATTCTCCACGGTTTGAAGCCCAAGTATGAGGACCATCACAAGGCCCAGTTTTCGGACGATGCGATCTCAGCCTGCGTCAAGCTGAGCGATCGTTACATCACCGCCCGGTTCCTGCCGGACAAGGCGATCGATGTCATGGATGAAGCGGGCTCGAAGGCCCGGATCGGGGCGATGCAACGCCCGCCCAACGTCAAGGATCAGGAGGCCGAGATCGAAGCGTTGAAGCTGAAGAAGGAACAGGCGATCAAGGATCAGGATTTCGAGGGAGCCGCCCAATTGCGCGATCAGGAGAAGGCCGCCAAAGAACGCTTGGACAAGGTTTTGGCTGAATGGAAGACTAATAAGGATGAACGTCGGGTCCAGATCGGGGAGGACGAAATTCTCCAAGTAGTGGCTAAGTGGACGGGCATTCCGTTGCAGCGCATGGGCCAAAGCGAAACCCAGAAGCTGCTGACGGTTGAGATCGAACTGGGCAAGGTCGTTGTCGGCCAGAAGGACGCGGTGGTAGCGCTGGCCAAGTCGCTGCGTCGGGCCCGAGCCGATTGGAAGGACCCGAAGCGGCCCATTGGCTGTTTTGCGCTCCTCGGGCCGACGGGTGTTGGCAAGACCTTGCTTGCGCGCACCTTGGCCGAGCAAATGTTCGGTTCGGTCCAGAACCTGATCCAACTCGACATGAGCGAGTATATGGAGAAGTTCACGGTGAGCAGGCTCATCGGCTCGCCGCCGGGTTATGTTGGCTACGAGGAGGGCGGCCAGTTGACTGAAAAGGTGCGCCGTCAGCCTTACTCCGTGGTGCTGTTTGACGAGATCGAGAAGGCCCATCCGGATGTGATGAACATGCTCCTTCAAATTCTGGAGGAGGGTAAATTGACCGATTCTCTCGGCCGGGTGGTTGATTTCCGAAACACAATCATACTGCTCACCTCGAACGTGGGCTCCGACGTGTTGCGCAAGAGCAACGTCATGGGTTTCGCCAAGGCCAGCGACTCGGCCGATTACGAGACAATGCGCGGCAAAACTCTCGACGAGGCAAAGAAATTCTTCCGGCCCGAATTCCTGAACCGCTTGGACGACATCATCGTGTTCCGCACGCTCGGTAAGCCGGAGTTGGTCACCATCCTTGAGCTCGAAATTAAGAAAGTCCTGGAACGGATCGCACGGAAAAACGTCCGCATTGTTTTGGACGAAAAATCCAAGGATTTCCTCATCGAAAAGGGCTTCGATCCCCAGTATGGCGCCCGCCCCATGCGCCGGGCCGTAGAGCGTTATCTGGAGGATCCATTGGCGGAAGAAATTCTCCGCGGAACGCTAATTGAAGGTGAGCCGGTCATGGTGACAGTCGAGGCCGACAAACTCCGATTCGTCCAGGAGCACCCGGCGGCAACGGGTTCCGTCCAAGATGTTGCCTCTTCATAGCGTGGGTGAATGCCAATGAAACGAGAGTGTCACGTGTGATTAACGTGCATACAGGACACCTTGATGGATAGCCTCGAAGCAATGAACACGCTGACGTCCGCCCCGCGGAAGGCCTCGATCCGGTCGCTGCAGGTCCAAGCAGCGTCGCGCCTACTGTTTCGCGCGACACAAGACGTTCCCTACCGACTTAGGCATGCCGCTTCCGAGGCGGACGTCCAGGCAGCTCAGACTCTGCGCTTTATCGTCTTCAATCTGGAACTCAACGAAGGGTTGGAGAAGAGCTTCTCAACTCTGCGCGATGAGGATCCTTTTGACGCGGTTTGCGACCACCTTTTGGTTGAAGATAAGCGGACCGGAGAGATTGTCGGCACTTACCGCCTCCAAACGGGTGCTTCGGCGGAGCGAAATTTGGGGTATTACTCGGAGCAAGAGTTCGATTTTTCACCTTTCCGTTCCAAGGTCTCTGAAATCGTGGAGCTGGGACGAGCCTGCGTCCACAGCGAGCACAGGGGATTACCTGTGCTGGGTCTGCTTTGGCGTGGAATCGCCGAATACGCGACACAACGACGGTGCCGGTATCTGGTGGGCTGCAGTTCATTGACTTCTCAGGATCCACGAATCGGAGCCACTGCCTACTACGAGCTCGCCAAGGAGCATTTGATTGAAGCCAATCTGAGAACCGTTCCGCTGGCCCCGTTTTATTGCCCGATAGACCAAACTGTTTCGACGCCCATCAAAATTCCGAAACTGTTGCGCGCTTACCTTGCCCTTGGGGCCAAAATTGCAGGCCCTCCTGCTATTGATCGTGAGTTTAAGACCATCGATTTCCTTACTTGGATGGATTTAGAGGCGTTTCCCAGGACGGCTCAATCGTTGCTGCTAGATTGACTGAGTCCGCCTCGAACATAGGGCGGCCAGGGCTCTTTCTCCGCATCTGAGTAGGTGCCGGGTGTCAGGGCAAAAAAAAGCCCCGGCGAAATTGCCGGGGCTTTTGAAAAATTGACCAAGGGACTACTTGGACGACCGCCGCCGCCAAGCCATAAATCCGATGCCCGCAGCAAACGCGATGGTCGGAACGACCGTCTTTGCCTCAGGAACCTGATTGTTCACCAAACGAATCTCTTGAATCACGTAGTCCGCGCCGTCGGTGTTGGGCGAAGACATCACAAAGCTAATCCTCCGCACATTGTTCCAAATTCCTGCGAAGCTAGAACTAGGGAAAACCAACGTCGCTGTCGCATTATTGACCACCTGCGATACGGTTGTGGTGATAGCACCGAAATGCGAAACCATCGTAACGTCAATTTGCCCTACCAGATCCGCGGAAGAGAAATCAACTTCCAGCTGGTTATAGCCCAACGAAGCAAAATCACTGCCAGTCGCGTAGCTGCCAACGGGAAAATCGTAGCGAATCAACGCACTACCCGCGTTCCCAGGGTTGTTGCCCCAAGACAGTTTGCCGGCGATAGCGTTGTTGTTCAGCGACGACGTAGCGGTCCCCGCTGCCACCGTCAAAGTGGCTCGTCGGCTAAGGTTAGCGAAGTCTGTGTCGGTCCCAAATGGGATAGTCTCAGGCGACTCGTTAACAAACCCAGTGCCCGTTTTGGACAGGTTAATGCCCGGTGCTCCCCCGGTGTAGGTTAGAAACGTATCGAGGACGGCTGCGGAGGCCCCAACCCCCAACGAAGCTGCCATTGCAACGGCCGCAAGCTTAGATGTCTTTGTGTAGTTCATGATGATTGTCTCCGACTCCTTGTCGTCGTGCGAATGAGTTACCGAAAGGGCTCGGGAGCGTCAAGCGTAGAATACCAAAATTTAGATACTTTGGATACCACCACTGGCTGTCCATGCACTCGTCTATGTTGCCGGAGGGGGCGACTAGGCTGCTTCAGGCGTAACCAAAACTTGATTCCGGCCTTTGCGAGGCACTTGAGGTTCGCCACTCTCGCTGGCGAGTCGATTACCTATGTCCGGCCGAAATCAATTTCCATTCCCGCAGTTTGAAGCCCGTTGGCAGCGCCAGTGGGATGCTCAACAGACCTTCCGAGCCTGGAATCCCAGCGAGGCGCTGCCGGACGGCCACCCTTTCGCCCAACGCCACGGCGCGGATGCGCTGAGCCCCGAAAAGATCGCCAGCGGCCAGGCTCCGGGGAAGTTCTACATCCTCGACATGTTCCCGTATCCGTCCGGCGCCGGCCTGCACGTCGGGCATCCCGAGGGCTACACCGCCACGGACATCCTCGCGCGCTTCCGCCGGTCGCAGGGCAAGAACGTCCTGCACCCGATGGGGTGGGACTCCTTCGGCCTGCCCGCCGAGCAATACGCGGTGAAGACCGGCCAGCATCCGCGCGTCACCACCGAGGCGAATATCGCGAACTTCACCCGGCAGATCAGGTCGCTTGGCTTCAGCTACGACTGGTCCCGCGAAGTGGCCACGACCGATCCCGAGTATTTCAAGTGGACCCAGTGGATCTTCCTCCAGATCTACAATTCATGGTTCAACCCGGCCACGAACAAGGCCGAGCCGATCAGCACGCTGACCTATCCGGCCGACTGCGACACGGACGACAAGCAGCGCGCATTCCGCGATTCCAAGCGCCTCGCTTTCGTCAGCGAAGCACCGGTCAACTGGTGCCCCGAGCTGGGCACCGTCCTCGCCAACGAGGAAGTCATCGACGGCAAGAGCGAGGTCGGCGGCTTCCCCGTCATCCGCAAGCCGATGCGCCAATGGATGCTCCGCATCACCGCCTTCGCCGAGAAGCTCCTGGCCGATCTGGACACCATCGACTGGTCCGACTCGCTGAAGGAAATGCAGCGGAATTGGATCGGGAAGAGCGAGGGCGCCGAGGTGGATTTCCAATTGGACGGCCACGCTGCCAAGATCCGCGTCTTCACCACCCGGCCCGATACGCTTTTCGGCGCGACCTACATGGTGCTGTCGCCCGAGCACAAGCTGGTCGGTCAAATCACCACGCCCGCGCAGGCGGCGGCGGTGAAGCAGTATCAGGAATTCGCCGCCACCAAGTCCGACTTGGAGCGCACCGAATTGGCCAAGGAAAAGTCCGGCGTCTGGACCGGCGCCTATGCCATCAACCCGGTCAACGGCGAGAAGATCCCCATCTGGATCGCAGACTACGTCCTCGC
>JACCDO010028723.1_pt1 | contig 17769 bp, 15 predicted proteins | sample 7446101 | NCBI WGS metagenome assembly JACCDO01 (sample SAMN15323440, study PRJNA562643) | freshwater metagenome | isolation source: river surface water | place: USA:Blue River Watershed | collected 2017-08-16 | reverse complement strand
TGTTAAGTAAAATAAGTAAAAATAATCTATATAGAATATATTAATAAGTGTTAAATGTCTGAGGATTCTATATATATAAATAGTATAGATGAATGTGTAAATAATATTATAGATTCATTTTATTTTAAAGTAATAGAAAATAAAAGTGTTAGCAAAAAGTTTAAATCAATCGATAATATCTATAAAAATTTCGATGAATTATTATCATTAATTAAATCATTGATAAACGAAACTGTTAAGTCTCTTAAAATTAAAGATCTAATAACAGGTCAAGATAACTACAATAAAGTTATAAAATTATTTAATGATTATATATTATTATATTTTTTCTTCAATCTAGTATTAGACCAAAAGATAGATGTAATAATAAGTTTATTAAATAAATTAAATAATAAATACAAATCAGATTTATTCCAGCATAGTTATTTTGCGAAATTTAATTATTACTACAAATACATCAATGATTATAATGATTTATTAAATAGTTATTCGAAATTAAAATTAGATGAAAAATACAAAGATATTATGATATCAATCAATAATATAGGAGAGGATGTGATATTATCGATAATATCAGATAAACGAGATATAAGTCATAATATATTAAAGATAATAATATTTCGTGAAATCTATAACAAAGAGGATAAGAATTTAATTTATAAGATATTAGAGTCAGAAGAGTTTGTAAATGCAGAATATAAATATATTGATATTATAGACACAATTTATGACACTGTAGATTATGCAACCGTATCAAGTCTATTCAATATAAGAGATGTTAAAAGTGGTTTGGCTGAAGAAGTTTATAATATGATATCTGAATATGAGATGCGTAGTACTAAATCATCAACAATAGATCAAAAGATAGATCAATTATTTCAAAAGAAGATATTAATACCAATAACAGATGAATTTTTACGTTATCACAAGGACACAGATGTATCAGAGAAACAATATACAAATATCACAGATAGATATAATAAAAAAGACAATACAAAGATTAAATTCATTATAACAAAATTCAATAAGATTAAAAATTATTATTCTCAAAAAGTGCAAACGAATCCAAGTTTAAAAATAGAGATACAAAAATTATTTTATCAACCATTATTGAATCGTAAAGCGATAATAATTAATGATATAGAGGAGATGAATATAATAAGTAAATTAGAATTAGCAGGGAAGACAGCGATAGAATCGAATGAATATTATGAAGATTTGAAACAATTAAGATTATCAGCATATGTAGAATTTAATTCAGCAATTCGTGATAGTTTTTCATTTATTCCAAGTAAATCATTAGAGTCAATAAGATATTGTAATTTTGAAACATTAAACAATCCAGATAATTTAAAAAATGGTCTTCAATATCGAACAATTAATGACAGTAATAAAGTTAATATAGTTGGTGTTGCATTAGCAAGATATAATAAATATTTAGGTTGTACCACTCTAAAAAATACAAAAGATTTATCATCATATTATAAAAATAGTTTTGCAGTTGCAATTAATAGTCTACGAAAGATATTTTTAGAAGATAGACAATATTCAAAAATGTTGTATTGGTTATTTAATAGAAAAAATGATGTCCTAAAAATGAATCTATTTGATAATTTAAATTATCTCCCAACAAATGATTATATGAAATTATGTTTAGGTCGTATATATGATGAGATGGTAAAAATAACATATTATAATATTTTAGTAGATATAAATAGTTATGAGAGTTTAACCATAGATGAAAGTCAGAAGATAATAAAACAGATGGAATCAAAATTAGTAATAATACCTCGTAATTCATTAGAATATGCAGAATTAATGAAGTTAATATATTATTTGAAGGTTAAAACGGATATCAATATAACGGATAAGAATGAGGAGAAAATCTTAGGGATAGATCAAGAGGTGATAAGATTACCAAAAATAATTTTAGAGAAGATAAAATTACATATAATCAAGGTATCAAAGAGTGAATTATTGTTAACGAATACAGATGAGACGGATATGTATGAGGGTTATTTATGTCAACATACAGTAACATGGAGTCATTTAATGAGATACAAACGGACGGATCCAAATAGATTCAATCAACATTTATCAGATTTTATAAAGAAATATGTGGTTGAGAATGGTGATAAGGATTTTGTATGTAAAAGTTGTTATCAATTAGTAGATTTAACACATTTCACAACAGAAATATATCCAGGTTCAGATAGTATAGCGATATCATATAGTTTAGATACTGAATTAGAAACAATTCGCGAATATAGTAAATTCACAAGATCAATTAAAAATTTAGATAAAATTATAGAAAGATTATCATATAGTTCAAATTTATCATATTATGTAGGATCATCATTAGAATCAAAATTTAGAAGACAAGAAGTGATCAAGAATATAATAGATGTAATAGATATTCAATATAAAACATTATATTCAAAGGATACCAAAGAACGAAATGATAGATCGATGGCATCAAAGAAGAAATATGGATGTGTATTATCAAATTTCTTCTTATTCAAGTTTGAGAATGAGATCTTTACAGTATCATCAAAGGAGACCGATAAATTTAAATTATTCAAGATGAATAATATATTAACATATATATTAATAAACTTCATAATAGAGATAAATTTATCACAAATTTTATATTTATCATTTGATAAGTTAGTGAATTATTTTTTATTTACAAAATTTGGATATAATTTATTTGATAATCTGTATATAAGAATAAGTAATAAGAATGATTTAGCTCCATTAAAAAATTATAAGTTATTATGTTATGTGATCTATTATATAAGTGGAATTTATGCAAAATTAAATATTTGGTATAGTGATGTTGAATATAAAGCAAATAATATCAATCCACAGATTCAGAGAATTGTTATTCATACATTAGTTGATGCATTAAATAGCATATTAGAAGTTAATACCAAAGAGACAAAACATTATTTGTATAATATAATATCAACTAAATTTTTTAATAAATTAAATCTGATATATAATGATGATAAATCAAAGGATGTATTAGACAAATTAAATAAATTAGTTAATAAGAAGGTATCAATAACGACAGACAAGAAGATAAAATATAGTAGTGGTTCAAGTAATGCGATATTATTAAAACCATATAATACGGATGGTAAATTTATATTGGAATCATCATTAGGTTTAAAACAGAAAGTTGCATCATATCCAACAATAAGATTTGAGAGAAGTAAATTAAAAGTCAAAAGTCAGTCAGAGATTCTAGGAGATAAACAAGAGAAAATAAATGAGAAATTCTTAAAGGAGTCATTAATAAAGATAGGACAATTATATGATAAAAATGGGAATAGATTAATATCAAAATCTCAAGATACAGATGAGAAAGTAAATGATATTAAAGAACTAAGTAGAATTGCAGATATCGCTAGAGAGAATAGATTAAAGAGAGAACATAAATTATTAAAGAAAGTCAATCAGAAATTAGAGAAAATAGAAATCAAAAATTTAACATCAGAAAAATATGTAAAAGAATTAAAAACTAAATTTAATAAAGATATAGATACAATCATTAGAGAGTTTATTAAAAAATTAGAATCATTAATTGGTAAGAATATTAATATTAATAATAATAATTACTATTTATTCTCAGATGTATATGAAATAGATCATGATTACAAAGGAAATAAGAGAGAATCAATATTTTTATTAGAGAATGATAAGAAAGTTGAATTTAAAGCAGATGATGGATATTTCAAACAAGATATATATTATTATTATGATGCAACGAATAGAGTGACAGTATATTATTCATCAATAGAGAAATATTTATTAGGATACAAAGAGAATTCCAAAGATATAATAAGAGTATTTAATACAGATTGTTATTTGAGGGTTCGTTATTCAGTATTAAATCAATTAAAATTATTAGGATTTAATTATATGAATAATAAGATGAACAAAGATATAAAAGATTTTAATAGTTTGAAATCAGTTAATAGTTTTGCAAATAATATCTTGAAGATAAGATTACAAAATTTAAAGAATTGTTTATCTGATATTCAACAGATTATATATCAAGTTAAGAATCATTTTGATGGTTCTAATTTAAATATCATTGCTAAAATATATATAAGTAAAATTAAGAAATTAGAAACATATGATGAGAATAGTGAACGGATATTCAAAGATTGGAATATATTAATAAATAGTCTATATTATGAAAATATTGAAATTAATAAATTAAAGATATCAAGTTTACCGAACACCAATCATTATGTATCATCAAAGATATTAAATGAATTTAATACTTCTGATAAAATTATTTTATATTACATAATTGAACAATTTAATATGTTATTAGATATAAATCAAGATAATTATACCAAAAATAATGTGGCTTATATGATAATTAATATTATAATCCAATTATTCAGAAATCTAAATACAGTTGAATCATCCTATTATAATATTAATGTTAAGAAGTTCTATAATTATATCACAAATAAAGCAGAAGTTTCTAGTGAATTAGTTGAAGATGAAACCGCTAATCTAAATGAAGAACAACTTGAAAAATTAAAAGATGAACAAGATAATTATAAAGAAAGTTTAGATGCTTTAGATGCAGATCAGGATGAGATTAATGAAGACTTTGGAGATGAAGAGGTATTATTATATGATAGACAGAGTGGTAATTATTAAAAAATAAAAAATGTGAATTAATAATATTAAGATGATAAGATTGATATTATTAATATTGTTAATAGGGATATTATATTATAAGAAAAAAAATATGGAACAATGGCGTGATTTACCATTTAGTAGATCTGAATCATATCATAAAATAAATCCGAATATGGTTTCAAAAGATAGTTATTATTTATCTTACCCAATAAGTACACCATTAGAAGAGGACGAATATATATATTCAAATAAAGTGATGGATCCAAGATTAGCGATGTTAAGGAATGTATTAAGAAAAGTAGAATTGGATACGAATCGAGGAATAAAGACGATATTATTTAATGTAGCGGAGCGACCAATAGAGAATAAAGTAATAAATGCTGAAAGAATAAAAACATTATCAGAAAAGATAATTAAATTAATAAATCAGTTTGGGAATCCAGCATTAACAGTGAAATATATATCAACATTAAATGAAAAACATGAAGAGACTGAACAAGAAAGTAGAATTGGATTTGATTTAAAATTATTATTATATTATCCAGATTCAACAAAGTTAGGAAAGAATGATATTAAACAATATAGTATTGTCTATATTCAAACAGAATTTATATTTGAGAAAAAATATGATCTATTAGAAGAAGACCAGTTTTTTATTAATCAAAATGATAAAAAGATAGACTTTAAAGTTTATTTATCAAAGTTGATAATAACAGGATCAGAAAATATGGGTTATTTAGGTGGTCATCATGATATTAAAAAAAAGAATAGAAGATAATAAATAAAAAAATTCTAAAATAATGTTATAAGATGAAGACATGTATAATACATAGTATAACAATATATTTAATTTTTATGATAATAATTATATTACATAAACCAGCAATATTATGTAAGGATAATAATGAATTCAAATCATGGTATTATTTATATGATAAACTATCATTTGGTTTTAATGATATATCAGAACTGATCTGTTTACCATCAGTAGTTATCATATGGAGTATTATATCATTTATGATAGCAAAAAGTATAAAATAAATTATATGATAGTTTTTTCAAAGTTGGAAAGAAGATCATGAACATTAAAATTAATAAAATTATTATTATCATATGAGAATTCAAAATCATCAACGCCAATAAGGCCGAGACGATTGATATAACATTCATTTTGTAAAACTAATAATTGTTTATTTTTAACAATTAATTTTTTATTCATTTCTGAAACATAAAAATCTGAATAACAACCTGGACGATAAAATGGTAGAGAATTAAATTTATTTCTATAATCATATAAATATTCTAAAAAATTATTACATGATTTATCATTAAGGAATGTAATAACACTTCTCTTATTTCTAAAATTAGCAGAGAATAATAATTTAGAATTATGATGTGTAATGACTTTAACGACTTTTGGTTTAATTAATATATTATTCATATTGAATGTTTTATTAATTATAAGTTAGATCTAAGATATAATTAATATTTACAATTTTTTTTTAACTTTAAATTCATCTGGTCTCATTTTATCGAAGAATTCATGTGATATCATAATTTGTGCTGGTGTAATAAATTCATCATCAATAAGGATACGTCCTCTATCAGTAATGAATGGTTTATTTTTATCTTGGATATCAATATTAGCATATTTATCAGGAATGATATCTTTAACGAATTGTTTAACGGAATGGTGAATTTCTTTAGCATCCCAGAATTCGGGGAAGAAACCTTTTTTAGTGAAAGTGTTAAAGAAATAATGAAGATCATAATATTTATTCTGAACAGGTCGAACATTAATTTTATCAGTCCAGTCAGAGTTAACTTTAGAGTTATCAACGATATTAGGAATACAAGCGAAATCAAAATCCCATAATTTTATTTGGATTCCAATATTTGGGATCATATATTCATATTTTTGATCATTTAATGTTAATTTATAGAGAAAATAATTATTTTTCTTTCTACTATCTATTTTTTGAACTAAAATATTATTTGCTTTGAGATCATTATGTCTAAAACCTGGATATTTATTCTGAATAACAGCTAATACTGAAATTATTTGAAAAAATATTGTTTTCCAATCTTTTAGATTCATTGTTTTATAATTATTTTTAATATAGTCTAGAAGATCACCACCATTCGCCCATTCCGATATTAAAATACTTACCTGATCATGAAATTCATTTTGTTTATATCTCTTGATAAATTGATCATATTTTTTATTTTCAACGATTTTATTTTTGGCGAGTGCTAAGAATGGTTTAATACTAGTATTAAAAGTTCCAATTGGAAGAACAATATGTGGTGTTTGTCCATTGACGACAAAATATGATAACACTCTAAGCATCATTAATTCGGCATTTTCTGGTCTTTTAATATCATTAACATCACCATAATTTTCTCTTATAGGATATGCGACAACTTTAACGGCATAATTAAGTGCTTCAGTAACACCATCATTATCATAAATAATTCCTTTGAATGTATGACCAGTAGTACCACTTTTGACATATAATAATTTACCACCAATATCACAGATCAGTTTATTAAAATCCATATTTTTTTTGGTCATAATTTGTCGAATATCAATACCATTGGTTCTATTTTCAACATGTTCAGTATCACATAGATCAAAATCAACCATAGGTGTAAGTTTATGACCACCTAATAGTAGCTTAATAAATTCAATTCGATCAGGAATTCCATCAAATTTTCTATTTTTGATTTCCATAAGTGTATTCATTTTATCATTAATATTTTCATTCTCATTTATATTATTTTTATTTTGTTTATTCATCTCTTATTAATAAATAAACATAATTTAAATTAAAAACAAAACTAAATTAAATTATTTGATTTTATTGATGATATATTTTTTTAAAAAATCAAAATGTTCTGGTTCAATTATATCAATCTTCTTAAACTTATTATCTTTAAACTCAGTGATCTCCCAACTACCTCCAAATTGATCCACAAAATTATTTAATAATCTATATACTCCTTTTGCGACTAAAAGATCTGTCTTCTTTTCATTTAATTTATCATCACCTAAATCTATATTATTATTTAATTTACCAATATATGTCTTCCATTGATTTGAATTTATTATCTCTTTATTTACATATAAATTCTTAATTTTTATAAATTTTCTAATTAATTCAACATCTTTATCATCTCTATTATAGTTTTTGAGAATATGATTAATATCATTAATATTTAAGTCAGGAGAAGATTCAATAGATGTATGAATATCTTGGAATAAATTAAAAATTTTGACACATTTAGATTTAGATAATTTTTCATGAATATTTAATGGTTTAATTTTATTAGATGTTTCATTAATAAAATCCCTATATTCTTTTTTAAGATTCAAAAATTTATTATCCATTTATATTTTAATATTAGGAAATTAATTTTTAATATAATCTTTATATAATTGATTTCTTTCTTTTTCATCATTTAAAATTACATTTGATGTTATCTTTAAAACTTTTCTCGCTGGTATGACTTCTATTAATGGAATATTTTGCCATGCTTTGTTCTTGTATAAATAATCAATATTTATATCCAATATTCTATCCGGAAAATATTTTTTTAATCTATAATCATACATTAATGTCCTATATGTCGCTGTTATTAAATATGAACTCTCATGTGGTAAAACTAACATCAATTGTTGTAATGGTTTAATTTGATTTTCAAACCAAACCCCATCCAAATTATATATTTTTTCAAAATGATCTATTCTATATGGTTTTTTCATAACATAATTATATAGATCAGAAATAAATGGTCCATGATGAAATTCATAATACCATTCATAATCCTTACATTTATTATAATAATATTGTGTTGTCCAAACTAATCCTTTAACATATTGATCTAACACATAATTAAGAGAATTGCCATCAATATTATCAATATCAAAATAATGTTTGTAATATTTTAATTTCCAATCATTTAAACTCTGTTTTGGATCTCCTAATTCAATAGGATCATTATATTTATTTATGATATTTTCTTCATAATTATATTTATCGATTTCAAATGGATCATTTAATTTTGTATATTGAATGAATCTTTTATATTTAAACATATCATGATAATATTGAGTTTCTTTATCAGCTAAATCTTTTAATATTTCTAAAAATACCTCTTTATTGATATTAATTTGATTATCATTAATGTTGATTAAATATTGATTTAAGTCTAATATAACACGACTATATGTTTCAATTATAGTTTCTATTCCATTTTTCAATTTCTTATTTTGAGGTTTAATTGATAATGATGGAATATTTGATATAAAATCATTTCCACAAAAATAACACAAAAATACAAAATCATTTATTATCTTCGTCTTATCCCATATCTTCTCTGAATTTAAACGACTCAACATCTCCTCATAAATTATATCTTTGAATATATTAATTGATAAATAACTAAATCCATCATCAGTATTTGATACATAATTAGTTTCCATTTGACTTGTTTCACGCATTAAAAATAGATTATTTCTATTAGCTGCTAATGATAAAAATAATAAATCTGCATCCAATCCATATATAACAGATGTATCTTTTAATTGTAGATCTAATGTTTTTAAATATTGTAATAATTTATGTTCACCTTCACCTGGAGTATATGATGAAGAGAAGATTACTTTACAACTAAATTTGTTATTATTTATCCATGAAACTATTGCTTTCATTAATTTATCCATAAAAATAGTTCCTGGTGTGATCGCTGAATTATTCCAAGCTTTTGGTAATACTCTATTATGTTTCTTTGCTATTAATTCTAATCTCTTTCTATCATATATAGACTTAAAACGTCTTAAACGTTGATGTTTAATTTTTGCCATTGGAGCCACACCATCAACTGCAATATAAATTGATTGTGTTGGATTAATTTGTGAAATAATTAACTCAAGATAATTAATGATTTGTTTAATGATCTTTTTCTCTAATAATTCAAGATTTGATTCAACTAAATTTAAATTATTTGAACAAATTAATTGAGCTTGTGGATGAATTAAGCAATTAGCATCTATTAATAGATGTTCAACTGTATCAACACGAATATTGTCTTCAAAATAACAATCATCTAGATCGTGTATATTATCTTTGATAAGATCTGGATTGATGGTATTAGATTTAAATAATTGTTTAAATATAAAGTTGGTATTTTTATGATTTTTGTATAACCATGCAACAAAACCTGGAACACCCATCTTTATTAAAGTATAATAATAATAAGTATTTATATGAATAGAAATATTATATCAATTTTTTTTATTAAAATTAAAAATAATATATTATAATTATATATATAATGAGTTCAAGCGATAGTCCTTTTATCAGCAATAGCTATGTTTCTAATCAGTTAGATTCCGATAATGAGTCATTAGCATCAAATATGTACAAAAGTCTCCGTAAAAAAGTTAACACCTCGCAACTATTCTCTGAAGAATCTGAAGTTAAAAGTGGAGGTAAACGACGAGGATCCAAAAAAGGTTCTAAGAAACGTGGATCCAAAAGAAGTTCCAAGAAAGGTTCCAAGAAAGGTTCCAAGAAAGGTTCCAAGAAAGGTTCTAAGAAAGGATCCAAGAGAGCTTTAAAGAAATCAGTTGAAGCCGAACTCTTTGGTGCAGGTCGTAAAAAGGGATCTAAAAATAAAGGATCAAAGAAGAGTGGATTAGAAGGTGGTAAGAGAAAGTCTAAATCAAAGTCTAAGTCTAAATCCAAGTCCAAGAGATCTCGTGGATCAAAACGTGCTTTACCAGAGAAGTTAGTTGAATTCCAGAAGATTACTAAACATATAAGAACAGCATTAAATGGAAAATTACCCACTGTAATGAAACTTGCCTCAAATATTCGTAAAGAAGTTGAAGCATCAAATCCCAATCTTTCACCTCAGGAATTAACTAAGAAAACTATTAAATTATTTGACGACAACAAGGCTAAATATACATCAGAGTACAATAAATTATCAAATAAATAAGATATTAACAGTAGATTCTTTAGTTTTAAGATTAGTTAATATTTCGGCGACTTGTGGTTCTCTAGATTTTCGATCATTTTCTTGAGCGAAATAGTCAAAAGCATGAGAAGCACCGATATCAGTTCTAATAATTCGATTATGACAAGCGGTAGTGATACCTTTATTAAAAACACTAAATTGTGGTGTATGTCCGATAACCATACCTTTGATTTGAAAAGTGGGATCATTAAAATTATTCTTATTATTTATGTTATTAATAATAGGATTATAAATTGTATCACAATATGGATGTTGTTTATTATTATTATCCATTGGAATATATGCTAATGTTCTATACCATAATGGACTAGTTTTTGCTCTAATAACATCTCTAATTTGACTATTATCTTTTAATGAAGTATAAAGATATTTACGAATAATAGAATTGATATCAACTAATTTATATTTTTCAGATAATTTTTCAGCGATACCTCCATGAACAAAAAGATAATCACCAATAACTAATACTGTTGATCTGGTACAAGCCATTTTCTTTGATATTATTTTATTGAATATATTTACTCTATTAATCTCTCCTTGTTCAACAGTTTTTGGTTCTGGTGAATATTCTCTTAAACCTTTTGTTGATACATATCTAGTATCTCCTTCAACATTCATCAATTCATGATTCCCTAATAAACTAAACACTCTACCACCATCTAATTTTGCGATTTTTCCTAAACTGTCATAAAATAACATTATTTCTAAATCAGAATCTTCATCAAATGCAGTTTTAATATTTCTACATTCATGTCCTGGATATGGACGACATCTATCAACTTGGTCACCAACTTGTACAACAAAAGTATTATTACCGATCCATTTAAACCATCGACTTTTATCATAATTGTTATTATTATCATCTTGAATAACTTTAACATAAGAGATACCATTAATAAGATAATATCTATAAACGATATTATCATTAGTATAATTGTGTTGATTTTTTAGATTAAATAGTTTATTATATGAATCAAAAACTTGTTTATATTTTTCAAGTTTAAAGTTATTAGTCATTCTATATGTGTATTCAGTAATTGGATAATTATTAAAAACTTGTGAAGGATTATTAATTTCTGAGATAACTTTAGCAGCTTTCAAAAAGTTTATTGCTAATTCCATATCACCATGAATATCACCAATTGCGATCACTCTTTCCTGATGAGGAATTATAGTTGGATGAATATCAAAATTTGGACACATATTTGATAATTCTTCTTTTTCTCTTATATCATCATCTGTATCTTTAAAATAACAATGTATTCCTGAACATCTATTATTCATTTATATATATTATATTATATGATTACATTAAATTATTGAAATATTTATTCTTAAGTCATATAACGTTATAATGATATAACTATATAACAATATGAATAATTTCAAGTTAACAAAGCAAGGATATATTATTAATAAAGCTGATTTAACACAAGATCAGATTGAATCCATTGAGAATGATCTAACTGTTGAACCTGAAATTGATGAAAGATATAAGAAAGTTAAGAAAATAGATGATGATTCATTCAATATATATTTAGAGACAGTAAGAGGTGATAAATTTGTGATACCTCGTTATTATGGTTTAGAGAAATTTGGATTACCATCAAAGATTATATTTAATATAGATGAGATTGATAAGATTAATATAAATTTTCGTGGTGATTTACGAGATTATCAGAAAGAAATTATGAATATTATATTAAAAGAATATGCAGATGATATAACGAATCCAACTGAAACATTAAAACAATTTGGTGGATCAATTATATCAATACCACCTGGTAAAGGAAAAACAGTATTAGCGATCAATTTAATAACTCAATTAAAATTAAAAACATTAGTGATAGTTCATCAAACATTCCTCCTTAATCAATGGAAAAAAAGAATTAGTCAATATACTGATGCAAATATTGGTATTATTCAACAAAATAAGATTGATATTAATGATAAACAGATAGTAGTTGCGATGTTGCATTCAATATCTTTGAAAGATTATGACAGAGAGTTATTTCAAGCATTTCCATTAGTAATATATGATGAATGTCATCATTTGGGTGCAAAAATGTTTTCTAAATCATTAATTAAAGTTCAAGCTCCATATTATTTAGGATTATCTGCAACACCAGAACGAAATGATAATATGGATAAAGTATTTAAATATTTTTTAGGTGATATTAAATATAGAGGTAAATTTGAACCAAATGATCAAGTTAATGTTCGATTATATTCATATTTTTCAGAAAGTCCATTATTTAAATCAATATATAATGGTTATTTGAAATCATATATGGGACCTAAAATGATTACAAATATTTGTAAAATTAAAGAACGAAATGATTTAATTATAAATATAATAACACAGATTTTAAGTGAAGAAAGAAGAAGAAAAATATTAATATTAACAGGAAGACGTAATGCATCAAATGATGGAAAAAGTATAAGTCATATAAAAGAATTATCAGATAGATTAAATAATTATGAAATATTCAGAGATAATTGGGGATATTATATGGGTGGAATGAAAGAAGTTCAATTAGATATATCAAGTGAAAAACAAATAATCTTAGGGACTTATGAAATGGCTCAAGAAGGATTAGATATATCTGATTTAGATACATTAATATTAGCAACACCACTCAAAGGTAATATCTCTCAAACATGTGGACGAATTCTTAGAGGTGGTAATGTATATACTCCATTAATTATTGATATTATTGATAATGTTAAACCATTTATAAGTCAAGGTGAATCTCGATTTGGTTATTATACTTGTAATAAATATAATTGTCAGTTTTATGATGCAGTTGATGTCAATGATATTAAATTATTACAAACTCCTTTCTTAAAACCAAATATTAAAAAATTTATCGATACTATCGAAAAAATAAAAAAAGATGAAGATTTATTTGATTCAGATTCAGATTAAATTTTAATTTAAATTAATTTAAAATTAATATTTCAATTAGTTCATTGAAATATTAATTTGTCTGTTCAAATAGAAATATAACTCAGTAGTGCAAGAATTCAGATTATGAAATTGATTTCCATTTGCATTACGATCATTCAAATGTAATTTAAAACGATATTTATTTTCTTTCCATTTAGAGATTGTTAATTTAATTTTATTCTTATTAAAAACTGAAATGAGATTATCAGGTTTTAATAATTCATCTTCTAACAATTTAATTAATTCGTTAAATCTCTCTTTAATATAATTATCTTCATTAACTTCAATTTCCTCATTAACTTGATTAACTTCTTCAACTTGATTAACTTCTTCAACTTGATTAACTTCTTCAACTTGATTAACTTCATCAACAGTTCCAACGGTCTGAGCATATGTTCTGGGTGACATTAAATTTGGATCAATATCAGAAACTTGAACAACTTCAACTATTCCATTATTAATATTATTAGTATTAATTATATTTTGAATGGATTCAGCCACATTAGATGATGGAGTGGGAGGAGGTGAAATTACAGACTTATTAATACGATCTCCTAATTCCTCTATTATTTTAGAATTTAAATATACTAATTGTTCAGCTGGAATTACTGACAATGATTTAATAATAGCAGTTATGAAATGACCTTGAATCTCCATTTTATTATATTATATATATATTTTAAAAGGAATTATAAATACAATTCTCTAATAGATAATTTCTGCAATTTTTTTATTTCTTAGTCTAAAGCCTAATAAATAAAAAAATTAATGCTACTTCGTTTGCAATTTTATTATTTATTAGTCTAAAGCCTAATAAATAAAAAAATTAATGCTACTTCGTTTGCAATTTTATTATTTTTGAGAGTCATAGATATATTTAATCATTCTAGATAGACATGCATATAATTGTAGATTAGTATCTATTCCATCTGAGACTGATATATATGAATCTGAAATAATTTTTGTAAAATTGATTCTAATATCTTCATCTATAGCGATATCTTTTAAAACATTCAATAGAGTCAATAATATATCATTTGAACAATATCCACAATTTTTTAGTTCATGAATATATTCTATACTTTGTCCAATATTTGCATTAACACATTCTTTTATTATATTAACAACTAAATTAGGATGTGGATGATAACATAATTTATAAACATTTTCTTCTATTATATTATTATAAGCGTAATATGAGACTTCTAGATTGTTGATAGCTTGTCTAATATCTCCTTGTGATATAAAAATAATAGCTTTTAATCCTTGATCATCATAATTAATATTTTCTTTTTGACATATTAATTCTAATCTTTTTTTAATATTATCAGATGTCATAGGAATATATCGAAAAATCATACAACGACTTTGAATAGATTCAATAATTTTACTAGATTCATTACATGTGAATCCGAATATGGTATTATGTGCAAATTCTTCCATTAGGTTAGCTAATAAATTTTGTGCTTTTTTTGTGATATTGTCAGCTTCATCAAATATTATTAGCTTTTTAGTATTTGAATCCTCAGATAATTTCTTTTTACAAAAATAAGCAACTGTTGTATTGATAAAATCTAATGTCCTATTATTTGATGCATTTAATTCTAGAATTTGATCTCTATATTTTTTACCAAATACCTTTTTTGCTAAACATAATATTGTACTCGTTTTACCAGTACCAGGTGGACCCGTTATTATGATATTTTGTAATGATTTTGTTTGAATAATATTTGAAATTTTATATTGCATATCATTAGGTAATATAAGATCATCAAATAATTTTGGTCTATATTTCTCAATAAATGGAATATATTTATTATTCATTTTGTTAAGATATCATATAATATTATTATTTATATTATATAATAAGTTGGTTTTTCAATTTATTATGTTCATTAAACATTTAATGAATATGTTATCTTTTATGATAATCCATCCATTAAACATTTAATGAATATGTTATCTTTTTGATAATATCTTCATAAAACATTTAATGGATATACATCCATTAAACATTTAATGAATATGTATCAAATTTAGATGCTCCATATTTTTCACCTAAATTATAGTTATCATTTTTAGTGAAAGCTTCTAAATCATCTATATTTTGTGTAGTAGCATGACGATTATCATTAGTCATTTCATCATATATTTGTTTAATTGTTTTATTTTGATTTTCAGATTTGTTAATATAATTAATAATGTTAGTATTAATAGTTTGATCAATTTCTGGTTCTATAATATTTGGTAGTATTCCAGTTAATTCAACTTTTGCTTTATTTTGATTAGACATTAGATTACTTTGTTTAGTAATAGTTTTTGCTGGTTGGGATATAAGAAGATCATCACCATATAATTTATATTTTGAGTTAATATTTTTAATGATAGGACTTAATGATACTTTACTCTTTGTATTGTAATATCGTTCGAATTTATGATCATTATAAAATAAAATAAATAAAATAATAGCAATAATCAGTATTATTTTTGACATAATATTATAATATATTTAGATTATATTATTATTAACTTTCCATTTTTATTTGATTTCCAAATGTAATATGACAATAAGATTATTGCCATTAAAATAAATAAATCATTATTTCTTTCCATCTATAATATTATATTATAAATAAATTTATTCAATTTGATTCTCAAGCTGGAACTTGAGCATCTGATTCTCCATAGTGGAGAGCTTGAGCTTGTTCTCAAGTATGTTGATTCTCTTGCGTAACTCTGCTATCTCGTTCGCAGTGTAAGTCAGATCACATGGTTCTGTCTGGACTTCAACGATATTAGTCTCAATCTTTGTTTCAGTCTTGGTCTCTGATAATGTTCTAACTAAGACTGTCTTTGTAGTTTCAGTCTCTGTCTTGATCTCAGTTCTTGATTCAGACTTGACTTCAGTCATTGTTGTTTTAACAACATTCTGATTGTTCCTGAGATAATCAATCATGTTCTTGATCTTGTCATGATTAGCCAGAATTTTCTTCTTGTGATCAGAGAGAACTTCTTTCCATTCACTGTTCTTAATCTCAGGTGCCTTTTCCCAAGCTTCATATAATTCCTTCTTGTGTGATTCACGATCATAACGGATCGAATTTACTGCCTTAGCAATATGATTAGGCAAATGTGTACGATTACAATTTTCATTAACACAGCAGTTGATTGTCTGTTTGTTTGATCTCTTTGGACCAAAATAACAGATATTGCCAATAAACTGCTTAGCGAGCTTCTTAGCTTCTGCATCTTTGATACCAGGAGCATGTGCAAACTTACAATTGCTCATATTGCATCCATTTCCATGAATACAAAAGATAGAAGGAGTCTTATGATTATTAACAATCTCTTCGATAGCAGGTTCAAGAAAACCAAACTCATCATCAGACTCGCACATATTAGCCCAAGATTCAGTAGCCATTTGGAGAGTAGTAGACTTTAGAATGTTTTAAATGTCAATATATAATGGATTCATTATGTAAAAATTTCTTCAATTTTTTTTACTTTAGTTAAAATCATTATTGATACTGTTATATTGATTAATAAATGAATTATTGATTAGCCGGAGCATTAGGAGGAGGTATCGCCACTGGACAGTCTTGATTAACTGGCACATTAGGTGGAGGTATTACCACTGGACGATCAACTTCTACTCTTGGAATTGGTGCCGGATATTCGGGTACTGGTACTGGTTCTGGAATTGGTTCTTGTTCTGGTACTGGTAACTGAAACTGTTGAATATATGTTCCAAGATGTTTCATTTGAGTTCCAATATATTGAAGGAATATTCCAAACCATTGAAGAAGAATACCAAGAGATTGAATAACAAGAACGAACTGAGATTGTGAAGCCATTTTTAAGTGATGTCTAGATATACAGTAATATTGGAATCATTAAATAAAATTTTCTTCAATTTTTTATTTTGATTTATTAAAATAAAAAGTTATTGATACTTGTTATCAACAAGTTTTTTATTTTTATTTTAATTTATATATCTTGAATAACTGTTATTATAAATGAATAATATTTATTTAATCAATGTTGTAATTGATTGTCTTTGGCTGCTTCGGTTGCTGCTGCTTCTGTTGCCTCTGATAATTCTGTTG
>JACCDO011195339.1_pt1 | contig 17770 bp, 14 predicted proteins | sample 7446101 | NCBI WGS metagenome assembly JACCDO01 (sample SAMN15323440, study PRJNA562643) | freshwater metagenome | isolation source: river surface water | place: USA:Blue River Watershed | collected 2017-08-16 | reverse complement strand
GATAGGGCTATGGCATTGGGACGGTAATTCAGTTTATCCGCCATTTCCTTCACCTTTCTCTTGGTTTCATCGCTGATCCCTGGGTAATCCTTCAAGGCTCGGGAAACCGTGGAAGAGGACACCTGGAGTTCTCGGGCGATGTCTTTGATAGTGGCTTGTTCCAGTCTCATAGAAAATTATACTATTCTTAGATTTAACTAAATCTTTATTTCCAGCAATTCTAAATTTTTTATCCTGACCAAGTTAGCCCAATTTTTTGATTGAAACTTGTAAAATAGAATAGGAGAAAAAAAATAAATCTAATGCAATCGTTGCCGCAATCGTGTGCATAAAAAAATATTTTCAATTTGATACCGAGACGCTTGCACTCTGGCCAATCAGGTTTTATGTTCCCCATGTGGTTAATTTATTCCTTAGTAGGATGTGAAGTAAAGAGACCAATCAATTTAATTAAACCCATAAAAAATTTAATTTATTTAAGCGTACTTATTTTAACACCCTAAACTCAAACACCATGAATGTTTTTAAGAAAATCGGATGGGCACTTGCCTTTTTTCCGGTGCTTGTAGCCTGCGAGACCTACGAAATGCCTCCAATTATTCCTCAAACAGGAGCTAACATCACCCTTCCTGCTACCACTACCTTTGCCTTGGTCAAAGCGAATGCAGACAAGAGCACGGTAGATTTTACGATCTCTGCTGCTGATTTTGGAACTGCAGGTACTTTAAAATACGAACTTCAAATGGACCTTCCTGGAGCCAATTTCGCTGCTCCTGTTAAATTGGGAGAGTCTGAATCCAATGTAATCAAAGTAAATGTAGCGGAATTCAATAAGGCGCTTTTAGCCAAGAAATTGCCATTTGGCGTTGCAGCAAACGTGGAATTTAGAGTAAAGTCAACCATCAACCAGCCACTTTCTGCAATTTTTGGAGCTACCGCTACCTTCAAGGTAACCCCATTCGATGCGACTGTAGAATTACCTTTACTTCGTGTACCTGGTGATTACCAAGGATGGGATCCTGCCAATTCTAAAACAGTACTATTTTCTGAGAATATTGATGACAAATTCAAAGGATTTATCCACATTCTAGGTGGTTCAAGAGAATTCAAATTCACTACTGGTCCTAACTGGGATGTAAACTTTGGAGATAACGGAGCCAACCTAAGTTTGGATTCTGGAGGAGATAACATCAAAGTTGCTGCCGATGGTACCTATGAGATCAATGTAAATATGGGTGCTAAAACCTACACTATTGGCCCCGTTAGACGTTGGGGTATTGTAGGATCTGCTACTGCAGGCGGATGGGATACCGACACACCAATGAATGTCTTCGATAAAACCACCAACTCGTTGAAGATTACTACCAACCTGTCTGCTGGTGAATTCAAATTCAGAGCAAACAATTCTTGGGACTTCAACTACGGTGGAAGTAATGGAAACTTGACTGCTGGTGGAGCAAACATTGCGATACCTTCAGCAGGTAACTATACCATCACCTTTTTTCTAGGACCAAAAGGTGCAGCCACCTATACACTTGTTAAAAATTAAGAAAGTCATTACTACTTAATTTCAGTTCATTCAAGTAGTTTTAACCGGCATTCGAATACTTTCGGATGCCGGTTATTTATTCAATCCCAACCCTCATGACCTATTTTTCAAGAATCCTGTTTTTCTTCAGTTTTTGCTTCCTGTTTGGATTTAATGGGATAGCACAGGTAACCACCGAGCCGGCGATTCCAAATGCAGGAGCTACAGTCAAAATTATCTACGATGCATCCAAAGGAACTACAGGATTAAAGGATTGCAATTGCGATGTGTACATCCACATTGGAGCGGTCACTGCAGGACCTGCATCCACCACATGGAACATCGTACCCTTTCAGTGGGGAACAGCCACGGCTGCAGCCAAAATGACCAAAGTAACTGGTCAGCCGAATATTTATACCTATGAATTAGTTCCCAATACTTTTTTCACAAATCCCAATAACCTCACCATCTACCGATTGGGACTCGTATTTCGAAATGCGGATGGAAGCAAGGAGGGTAAGACGACCGCTAATGGAGATTTTTTCGTGGATTTGGCTCAAGGATTTGATGTCAAATTTACCGATCCTCAGTCGGCTGGATCCATCTCCTTTGAGGTGGGAGGCCAGTACACCTTCAAGGCTTCTGCCAATGAACCAGCAGATTTGACCCTAGAATTAGATGGGGTGAAAGTCGCTGAAGCAAAAAATAGCCAGCAAATTAGTTATGCCTACACAGCGACTACCCCAGGAAATTACAAACTGAAAGTAACTGCGGTAAAAGGAACTACAACCGATTCACAAACGCTTGACCTCGTTGTATTTGCTCCTTCTGAAGTGGCACCCTTGCCAGCAGGAGCGAAACTAGGGATCAATTACCTGTCTACCACAGAGGTAATTTTGGCTTTGCAGGCCCCTGGAAAAAGTATTGCCCATGTCATCGGAGACTTCAACGATTGGAAGGTACTGCCGGCCTACCAAATGAAGAAAACCGCAGATGGAACCATTTTTTGGCTAAGATTGACCGGCTTGGTCCCTCAAAAAGAATACATTTTTCAATACCTCGTCGACGGGGACATCCGAATAGGAGATCCCTATGCAGACAAGGTGTCTGACCCATTCAACGATCAAGAAATCATTACCCAAAACAGGTATCCAGGCTTACTGCCTTACCCAAGCGGGAAAACAGATTTTCAAGCCACTTACTTGCAAACAGGTCAAGTGCCGTATTCCTGGAAAAACACCAACTATACTCGCCCTAAGCCTGAGGAGTTGAATGTATACGAACTATTGGTTCGTGATTTTGATCAAAAAAGAACGTATCAAGCAGTCATTGATCGACTCGATTACTTGAAAGAGTTGGGAATCAATGCGATTGAATTGATGCCAGTAGGGGAGTTTGAAGGAAATTTATCTTGGGGCTACAATCCTTCTTTTTTCTTTGCTCCTGACAAGTATTACGGTACGAAAAATGACCTCAAACGCCTAATTGACGAAGCGCATGGTAGAGGGATTGTGGTGATTTTGGATATGGTATTGAACCATGCTTTTGGCCAAAATCCCATGGTACGCCTCTACAACGATGGGGATTATGGAGCGCCCACGGAAGATAATCCTTGGTTTAATCGAGTGGCCAAGCACCCTTTCAATGTGGGATACGATTTCAACCACGAAAGCCCGTACACCAAAGCCTTTGTGGATTCGGTAAATAATTACTGGCTCACCGAATACAAAGTGGATGGCTTCCGCTTTGACCTTTCCAAAGGTTTTACTCAGGTCAACTCGGGCACCAACGTCAATATCTGGTCCCAGTACGATCCTACTCGTGTAAAAATCTGGAAGCATATCTATGACCGCATCAAAGCCAACCATCCCGAAGCCTACGTGATTTTGGAGCACCTTTCTGTCAATGAGGAAGAAAAGGAATTGGCCAACTACGGCATGCTCTTGTGGGGAAATATGAATGGGGCTTCTCGAAACCTAGCCAAGGGAAATAACGATAATGTCGAATGGGGGTATTTCAAAAATAGGCAGTGGACCAAAAATGGATTAATTGCCTACCAAGAATCTCACGACGAGGAAAGGGTGTTTTGGGAGACCATTAATTTTGGAGCTACTAGCCCCATCAATTTGAAGAGTTTGGAAAATGCAGTGAATCGGAATCAAATGATGACTGCTTTCTTTTTGGCAATTCCAGGACCTAAAATGATCTGGCAGTTCGGGGAGTTTGGTTACGATCTAGAACTCAATAATGATAGACTGGGGATCAAACCTACACGCTGGGAATACCTCAGTAATGGAGACCGGATTCGACTCCACAAACTCTACAAGGAGTTTTTTAAATTGCGATCCAAATACCCCGTATTTAATTTTCCAACTACCGCTAACTTGAGTTTGGGAGGAGGGTTTAAAACCATTCAACTGCAACATCCGGACTTGCAGGTGTTTATGTTTGGAAACTTTGAGTTGGTGACCCAAGGAAATCAACAAGTTCAGTTTCCGAAGACGGGCAAGTGGTACAACTACTTTACAGGTCAGGAGTTGAACGTGACCAATGTACAGCTATCTTTTGGTTTGCGTCCCAATGAATTTTACCTCTTTACCGACAAGCCACTTCCTCTTCCTGACAAGGATATTTTGCAGGCAGATTTTATTACATCCATTCCAGAAGAGGTAGATGAATCGGGATTTGTAATTTATCCCAATCCAGCTACTTCGAATTTGGTGGTAGAATTACCCAAAGAAATGACTGGGGCGGAGTACCGGGTTTTTGATGTAACAGGCAGGGTAGTTTTTGAAGGTAAATCAAGTTCCAGTATGCCGATTTTAGGTTTGGATTTACATGGAATTCAACCAGGGATGTATATCTTTGAGGCATTTGATAGTCGGCGCGTTCTTCACAAGCGATTTATCAAGCAGTAATCAAACCTAAGCACACTATGAAATTTAAACCTGGAGTAAAGTACGGAAATGAGCTTCGCGATTTATTGGCATATGCCAAGGAAAATGAGTTTGCCTTCCCTGCTGTCAATGTAATTAACAGCAACTCAGTAAATGCTGTTTTGGAAACCGCCAAAAAGGTAAACTCACCTGTGATCATCCAATTTTCGAATGGAGGAGCACAATTTTTTGCGGGAAAAGGTCTTCCCAATGATAAGCAGCAAGCAAGCATCGCAGGAGGTATCTCAGGGGCACACCATGTACACCAGATGGCTGAAGCATATGGAGTTCCAGTAATCCTGCATACCGACCATGCTGCACTAAAGTTGCTTCCTTGGATCGATGGCCTACTTGAAGCAGGCAAAGCCTATCACCAAGCCTACAAGAGACCCTTGTTTAGTTCGCATATGCTGGATCTTTCCGAAGAGCCTTTGCATGAAAACATTGAAATTTCTTCTTCCTACTTCCGTGAATTTGTGAAGTTGGACATGGCGATTGAGATCGAATTGGGCGTAACGGGTGGTGAAGAAGATGGGGTGGATAATTCCGATGTAGATTCTTCCAAATTGTATACCCAGCCAGAGGAAGTAGCTTATGCTTACAGCCATTTGAAAGAAATTGGAGATCTGTTTACTATCGCTGCAGCATTCGGTAATGTGCATGGAGTGTACAAGCCAGGTAATGTGAGCTTGAAGCCAATCATCCTTAAAAACTCTCAAGAATACATCAACAAGAATTTCGGCACCACAGGTAAGCCACTCAATTTTGTGTTTCACGGCGGTTCTGGCTCCTCGGTTGAAGAGATTCGCGAGGCCAATAGCTACGGTTCCATCAAAATGAATATTGATACGGACATGCAGTGGGCTATGTGGGAAGGTATTCTCAACTATTACAAGAAAAGTGAAGGCTATCTTCAAAGCCAGTTGGGAAATCCAGAAGGTCCAGATAGCCCAAATAAGAAGTATTACGACCCACGCGTATGGTTACGCAAAGGGGAGGAAAACTTTGTAAAGCGTCTCGAACTTGCCTTCGATATGCTGAATGCAGTAAATCGTAACTAAGAATAAGAGGGATTGAACCTACTTTCGAAGTAGGGTCAATTCCCTATTTCTAGAATTTTAACTTTCATGAAAAAGTCACTTGTAGAGGTGACTTTTTCTTTTCCTTTCACTACTATGAAAACACAGTTCCAATTTTGTTTGCTTGCTCTTTTGCTCTTGCAGGCAACATTCACTCAAGTTGAAGCGCAAGAAGCCAAGAATTATTGGCCTAAGGCAGGGGTTACCTACGAAATCTTTGTTCAATCATTTAGCGATTCCAATGGAGATGGAATTGGGGACTTCAATGGGGTAACGGAGAAATTGGATTACATCAAGGAATTGGGTGCCAATGCGATTTGGTTTATGCCCATCATGCCTTCGCCCACCTACCACAAATACGATGTGACGGATTACAAGGCGGTGCATCCAGATTATGGAACGATGGCTGATTTCAAGCGATTGCTAGACGAAGCCCATGCTCGAGACATTAAGGTGGTCATCGACATGATTATCAACCATACAGGAACTGATCATCCCTGGTTTCAAGCCTCCAAATCTGGAAGAGGGAATCCGTTTAGAGAATATTACGTCTGGGCACAAAAGGACACCATTGCTTCCTATTTGAATAAGAAAACGGTCACGCTAGACTCTGATAATATTCGGCAATGGCACGATCCAGGCCAAGGGCAAGATTACTACTATGGATTTTTCTGGGGAGGGATGCCGGATTTAAACTTTGATTCCCCCAAGGTCCTAGAAGAGATTGTTTCCATTGGAAAATTTTGGTTGGAAGAAGTGGGGGTAGATGGGTTCCGTTTGGATGCAGCGAAGCATATTTTCCCAGACGATCGTCCGCTTGACAACCATGCGTTCTGGAAGGAATTCCGAAGAGAAATGGAAGCCATCAAACCTGATGTCTATTTGGTGGGTGAGGTGTATGATCGAAAAGAAATTGTAGCTCCCTATTTACCAGGATTGCCAGCGCTATTCAATTTCGACTTTCATTATACCTTGATTGAGGCTTTAAATACGGAGAATGGACAGCTACTTTATCAAAAGCAAAAGGATGTTCTTGATTTTTATCAGGGCATCACTGCAGACTTTATCGATGCTACCTTTTCATCGAATCACGACCAGCCTCGCTTATTGAATGACTTGAAGCAGGATCCTACCAAATACAAGCAGGCCTTAGCGATTTTGATGACACTTCCTGGAGCTCCTTACTTGTATTATGGAGAGGAAATCGGGATGCTTGGCCTCAAGCCTGACGAACAAATTCGGGAGCCATTTCTGTGGGATGCCAAAGAAAAAGATACCCACCGTGCCACTTGGATTATCCCTAAATACAGTACAGATGCCGCGGTGACGCCTTTGGCCCAGCAGAGATTGGATCCAAAAAGTTATTTCAATCACTATAAAAAGGTAATCGCGCTACGTCAATCCAATCCCGCCTTGGCGATTGGAAGCTTGGAGTCGGTAAGTCAAACCTATCCCAATTCAGTGATGGCTTTTGTCCGCCGTAGTGCGGATCAGGAAGTCTTGGTGGTCCATCACCTTGGAAAAGAAGGATTGGAGTTTAATGTTCCAGATGGGTTTACCTCCCCAGTATATGCTTCGGAAGGAGTGAAGATAAAAGATGGGATGATGTATCTTCCCGCAAATTCAAGTTTGGTTTTGAAAAAATAAAAAAAAGGGGCCTTACAGAAGCCCCCTTTTTGTTTAGGTAGATAAAATAGTTGCTACACGCAAATCCTCTTCATCCACTTCCTTGTCATCCACAATTGCTTTGACGATGGGGGTGTAGACAATTTTTTTATTGATCATTCCAGCCATCACATCGTAGTTGCCTTGAAGAAGGCCTTCTACTGCAGCTACTCCTAGTTTGGAAGCAAGTAGCCGGTCATAAGAGGTAGGAGAGCCTCCGCGCTGCAAATGACCCAGAATAGTAACCTTGATGTCGTAATGTGGCAAGAATGGTTTTACTTGATCTGCAATTTGCTGTGCCGATCCACTTTGCCCACCTTCCGCTACAATGACGATGTTGGAGGCTTTTTTTGCTTTGGATCTTGTTTTTAGTTTTTCAACAAGCGTTTCAATAGAAGTTTTCCGCTCTGGAATCAAGATAGCTGCAGCGGCGCTACCAATTCCTGCGTTAATTGCGATGAAGCCGGCATCTCTTCCCATCACTTCCACAAAGAATAATCGGTCGTGGGAGGTAGCAGTATCTCTGATTTTGTCAATGGCTTCGATGGCTGTATTGCAGGCCGTATCAAATCCAATGGTCAGATCCGTTCCGGAAAGGTCATTGTCTATGGTGCCAGGCAGACCGATTGAAGGAATTCCATATTCTTGGTAGAACAAGTGTGCACCGGTTAAGGAACCATCACCACCAATGACCACGAGAGCATCAATTCCATGATTTTGTAGATTTTCATAGGCTTTTTTTCGCCCTTCAGGAGTTCTGAATTCGGCACTTCGAGCTGATTTCAAAAACGTCCCTCCACGTTCCAAGATGTGGGTAATGTATCTAGAGTCCAGTTTTTTGATGTCGTCTTGGATCATTCCCTCATACCCTCGGTAAATACCGTACATTTCCAGGCCATAGTAAAATCCAGCACGTACCACTGCGCGAATGGCAGCATTCATACCAGGTGAATCCCCTCCAGAGGTAAGGACTCCAATTTTTTTGATTGTTTTAGGTTCCATAGGTTTGTGTCAAGGCTTTAAATAGTAGCCCAGCGGAGGCTGGGTTGGTTGCCAACGGGATGTTGTGCACATCACAGATCCGCATCAGCATTTGTACATCTGGTTCATGGGGATGCTTGTCCAAGGGGTCTCTAAAAAAAATTACAGCGGCTAATTTTTTTTCTGCAGCAAGCGCTGCAATTTGAGCATCCCCTCCATAGGGTCCAGAAAGTAGTTTTTCAACTTGAAAACCAGCCTTTTCAATGTGTGAACCCGTGGTGCCTGTGGCTATGAGTTCAATGTCGCTACGGTGAAGGGCGTCACGGAATCCACTCAAAAAATGAACCATGTCGGCTTTTTTACCATCATGGGCGATTAAAGCGATTTTCATGAATTGAATAGGAATAGGTTTATGTCCAAAGTTAGGAAAATTTCAAATTTTCTTTGATTTCTAAGTTGCCAATATCAAGTGAATTATTTCAACTGTATTTCTTTATTTACTTTTTCTTCTAGCATCAATAAGAAGGCGTATTCCAAGGCAATTTCTTTCAATGGATTGAAACGTCCGGAAGCTCCACCATGTCCTGCTTCCATATTGGTAAATAATAGAAGTAGATTTTGATCCGTTTTTAGTTCCCTGAGTTTGGCCACCCACTTGGTAGGCTCCCAATACTGTACTTGTGAGTCATGAAGGCCAGAGGTCACCAGAAGATGAGGATAGGCCTTTGCAGTGATATTGTCGTAAGGGGAATAGGAGAGCATGTACTCGTAAAATTCTTTTTCCTTGGGATTGCCCCATTCCTGAAATTCACCTGTGGTAAGGGGGATGCTTTCGTCTAGCATAGTGGTGACTACATCCACAAAGGGTACATTGGCAACTACGCCGTTAAATAAATCAGGACGCATGTTGATCACTGCGCCCATCAGCAATCCACCTGCACTTCCACCCATGGCATAGAGGTGCGTAGGAGAGGTGTAATCCTGCTGAATCAAGTGCTCGGCACAGGCGATGAAGTCGGTAAAGGTGTTTTTCTTTTTTAAGAGTTTTCCGTCTTCATACCAAGCCCTACCTAAATCTTCCCCTCCTCGAATGTGAGCAATGGCAAACACAAATCCTCGCTGCAGTAAACTCAGTCGATTGGAGGAAAAATAAGCATCCATGCTGTACCCATAAGATCCGTAGGCATAAAGGAGCACAGGATTTTTCCCAGTTTTTGAAAAGGTAGACTTCTGGTATACCAAGGAAATAGGGACAAGCACCCCATCTGCTGCATTCGCCCAAATCCGCTCCGAGTGGTAGTCGCTCGGTTCATGACCACCCACCACCTCTTGTTGCTTCAAGAGTGTTTTTTGGCGAGTGACCATGTGGTAGTCGTAGACCGAACTCGGGGAAACTAGGGAATTGTAGCCAAATCGCAAGGTGTCGGTATCAAATTCAGGGTTGGTCCCCACATAAGCCGTGTAGGTTTCATCTTCAAAGGCTAGCGAATGTCCTTCACCTTCCCAAGGTTGAATTCGGATTTGAGTCAGTCCATTGCTCCGTTCCTGCGTGACTAGGTACTTGGAAAAGAGATCAAAATCCTCCAGTAGCACTTCTGGGCGATGGGGGACCACATCCATCCAATTTTCTTTGCTAGGATTTGTTAGAGGAGCCTTGACCAATTTGAAATTTTGGGCTTGGTCATTGGTACGGATGTAGAAATGGTTTCCATAGTGGTCCGCTGCATACTCTAGGTGCGGAATTCGGGCTTGAAGGATTTGAAAAGGAGCTGTAGGTTGGTCAGCAAGGATAAAGCGGACCTCGGAACTGATGGTGCTTTCCGAATGGATGAGGATGTATTTTTCCGATTTGGTTTTGTGGACTACACAGGAAAACTCCTCATCCAATTCTTCATAGACCAGGAGGTCATGGGTAGTTGGAGTTCCTAGAATGTGCTTGAAAATTTGGTAGGAGCGAAGTGTTTCTGGATCTTGTTTGGAATAAAAAACGCTTTGCTGGTCTGCAGCCCATACAAAGTTTCCCGTTACCTCAGGAATCTGATCCTCTAAAACTTCTTGGGTTTCTAGGTTTTTGAAGTAGATCGTATAAATCCGTCTGCCCACCTCATCGGCAGTAAAGGCAAGTAGATGTTGATTGGTGCTGCAGGTAGCCTGCCCAACTTGGTAATAACTTTTTCCTTCAGCAAGGATATTGACGTCCAGAATAATTTCCTCTTGTGCTTCAAGACTTCCAAATTTTCTACAGAAGACAGGGTATTCGCTTCCTTTTTCAAATCGTGAATACCAGAAATACCCCGATTTAAAGTAGGGTACACTTTCATCTTGCTCTTTGATACGGCCCTTCATTTCCTCGAAAAGTTGCTTTTGAAGCGATTCGGTCGGTTTCATGACTTCCTTCAAATAAGCATTCTCCGCATTCAAGTACGCAATGACCTCTGGATTCTCACGGTCATTCATCCAGTAATAGGAATCTTGGCGTTGGTGGCCATGAATTTCAAGAAGTTGTGGTTTTTTTGGAGCTTGAGGTGCCGACATTATGGAGTATTTTGGATGCAAGGTTACTGAATTTTTGGAAATCTGGTTAGGTTATTACGGGGATTACTTCAGGATTTTGATTTCGCTTGGTTTCAGCAATCCCGAATAGTTTTATTGTTGAAAAAAAGGGGAATTAAACCAAGAAATCACGTAGTTTGAGTAGGCGGAATGCAGAATTCTGGCATTTATTTATAGGTACATTTAAATCCAAAAAGTATGACTTTTTTCAAACAGTTTAAAGAATTTGCAGTCAAAGGCAATGTCCTTGACTTGGCAGTCGGGGTGATCATTGGCGCTGCCTTTGGTAAAATTGTTTCCTCTTTTATCAGCGATGTGGTAATGCCTCCCTTGGGTTTGCTGGTTGGGGGCGTGGATGTGAAGCACCTTCAACTTGTGTTGAAAGAGGCCTCAAAAGATGCAAATGGGGTGCTGGTGGAGGCTGTTACGTTGAATTATGGAATGTTTATTCAAAACGTGGTGGACTTTACCTTTATCGCTTTTGTGATTTTTGTTGCTATTAAGGGAATCAACAAGCTGAGAGGCAAAGATGAAGAATCTACCAAAGTAACAGAAGCCAGCCCAACCGAAAAATTGTTGGAAGAGATTCGAGATTTATTGAAAAAATAAGGACTCCATCTATTCAGAAGGAGTCCATAAGTTCAATTTATAGTTGGTTTAATTCCCTCTTCCACGTCCACGTTCGTACAGGTGTCGGTTAAAGTCTTTGGCAATATTTTGAAGCAAAAGAAGTTGTTTGTAGGTCAGCACCTTGGCAGCTTCTGCTACAAAGAATTTCTCATCCTGAACCAATTTCTGCTGGATTTGAAGCTTCTGTTGGATTCGAGACTTGGCTTCTTCTTCAGTCATGCTTTCAACCCCTTTGCTTAGGTCTCCCATGGTACGCATGGAGGCTTCTCTAGATTCGGTGAAAGAATTGAATAATGGCCAGAATTTTTCAGCTTGTTCCGTCTTCAAGCTAATTCTCGTGGTGATGTAAGCAATCCGAGCTGCTTGCAGGCGTTCTGGATCTACGGGCTGTCCATTGCGCTGCGCAAAAGCAAGACTTGAGGCAGCCATGAAGAATAAGAATAAATAGATTTTTAGTGCTTTCATAGGGTTTAAAACCAGGTTTCTTCTTCGGTCCATAAGGGTGCTGTTTTAGCGTATTCTTCTTCAATTATTTGATCCAATAGTGCATTTGGATCCTCAGAGAGGCTGAGTACATCCTCTGTGCTCCATTGCTCACTTTCAATGTAAAGTAAGGCTTCCTCTTCAGGGCTTACTAAAATGGGTTTGTCCTCAAAAGACCCACCCGCCTGCCATAATCCAAATCCAAGTAGGACAACTGCAGCGGCAGCCCAGGGCCAAGAAGGGAGGGACTTTGGTAGGTTTGCTTTTGTAAGAATCTTTTCAGGTAGCTCCTCGAAGTAATTATCAGGAGTTTGAAAAGGTTTTAGTTTAGGAATCTGTGACATGCTATTCTTAGACTTAGTTTCTCTGTCAAGGTTTATTCTTGGGTAAGATCTTGTTCAATTTTTTTTACTGCGTGGTGATAGCTGGCTTTAAGCGCTCCAACGCTCGTCCCGGTGATTTGAGAAATTTCCTCGTAACTCAATTCTTCTTCGTATTTTAAATGAAACACAAGCCGCTGTTTATCAGGTAGCTTTAATAAAGATTTCTGCAGTTTAACCTGAATCTCTTCCCCAGTTAGGGAAGGGCTCTGGTCTACATAGGCTTCCAATTTTTCTTGGTGATCATCCAACGAAAAGAAGTAGCGTTTTTTCTTTTTTTCGAGAAAGGATAGCGACTCGTTGGTGGCGATTCGGTAAAGCCAGGTAAAGAGGGAGGAATTTCCTTCAAACCGATCCAAGGCCTTGTAGGCTTTGATGAAGGTATTTTGTGTCAGGTCATCCGCATCCTCATGAATTAGGACCATCCGCCGAATTACCTGGTAAACCGATTTTTGATAAGTTTCGATCAATTGCCTGAAGCCAAGCTCCTTGGTAAAAGGAGAGCGGATACGGTCCAAAATTTCTTGATCGTTTACCTTCATTTGTAGCCTTTAGACAGCGCGAAGAAGGCTGGGTTTAATGCCTGTAATTAAAAATTGTACTTCTAGGGGAAGTGGATGTTTAGCGAGAGCAGCCAAAATTTTTATTCTTGGGTCTACATGGTTTTGACAGGAGGGTCTAAATGTGAATTTTTGACCCATAGTCCATTAAATCTCTACTAAATAATCTAAGACTCCCGCATTTTTCCCTTTGGGACGGCTTACGAGTAAGGGCACGCGGTTATTGAATTGGATGAGTCGCTCGGCCATACTTCCAATATGTAGCGCAGTAGCTCCAGTTTTTCCCTTGGCACCGATTAGAATCACATCAGCTTGAAGTTCTAAAGCTGTAGACACAATCTCTTGAACAGGATTATCGTCTTCGTCTGGGGTGTAGACTGGGGTAATTTGTATTCCTTTGGTGTCGATCTTGCGAATAAATTTCTTGAAACTGTTTTCAGAATCTTTTTTTAGGAGCTGGGTAAACTCTTCAAAACTCTTGCCTGTAAAATGGTAGCCTGAAGGAACAGTAAAGACATTTTGAAAGAAGAGTTCGGTTTCTCCCCCATGTTTTTTGGCCCACAAAATTCCCTCCTCCAAGGCATTTTTGGAGTGCTCCGAAAAGTCACTCGGAACAAGCAACTTATTGAATTTAGGTTGAGACTTTTCTGGAATGATCAGTAGGGAACAAGAAGCTCTTCGAGACAAACGTTGAGAAGCGACACCAGTACCTACCAGCTCTACTTTTCTTCCCAAGAGGATTAAATCCACAGATTTTTCATCCGCTAGCTTCAAGATTTTTTTCGATAAATTACCTTCTTTGACCACAAAACATAGCTCAAGACCCTTGATTTTGGGAAATTGGGTGGCTACCAAATCCTCCATGTAGGCTTTTCGTTCGGCTAGCATCTGTTCGACGAGCGTGGGAAACTCCTCTTGCATTTCCTTGGGAAGTGAGAAGTTTTTGATCACGTTGGCAAAGTAGATTTTCTTTACCTGATTTACTTTGGCGATAAATCCAGCGAAGGCAATTAAGGTCTGATCTAAGGGACTTTGGTCAAGACAGACAATCAATTTTTTTATCGGATACATGAGGTTTGAAAGTAGCTGCTGGTAAAGGTAATCGTTGTCAATTATTCTTTGGATTCCAATAAAAATAATTTTTTTTTCGATGGAAAAGATGGATGAATTGGGTGTAGTTTTTTTGATTTTCGAGAAAATCAGTAAAAAGGAGTTGAAGAATTGCAAATTCTTCTGTGCTCGTTTACTCTCTAATGCACTTATCGGTGTATCTTTGAGGTATCCGGGCCGTCGACTTGTTCGAACTTCACAAATTAAAAACAATACCGAGTAAAGCCCCCTTCAAAATCAGGCCTCACCCCTTCCCGATAGCTATCGGGATCGGGCCTCGCTCAAAAAGCAGGATAACAGTGGAAGGTTGCGAATTAAAGGCAGCTCAAATCTTGTCACTACTAGAGGTTTCGTAACACTCTTAGGCCCGGATTACTTTCCTCTATTTTTTAGCCAAGCCCATTCTTCTTTGCCCACGCCAAGTAGGGCAGAACCCCCAAAAAATACAGCGACCACCAATAAAGAAGTGGTTAAGATGGATAAGAAGGGATTGGTCAGTACTGGACTGAAGTACATTGCGGACACGGTTAAGATCCCCACCACCAAAATTTTGAGGGTTTCAATACTAAATGGATCCAAGTTAAGCCGCCATTTGAGGTAGCCGTACTTGACCAAGTTGTAACCGAGCATGACTGCAGCAGAACCTACAGCGGCACCTTCTATCCCCAATACAGGAATCAAAAAATAATTTGCAGCGATCAGCAGCAAGCTCATACTTACTGTCAGGATCAAGTTGAAGCGGTAATAAGCCGAGAAGACCAAAATCTCCGAATTCAAGGAAAAGGCTACATCCACCAATTTGCCAAGGGCAATAATTAACACTACCCATTTTCCAGTTTGGTAGATTTCTCGGTTGGGCACAAAGTGATAAATCGAATCGATATTGGCCCAAATGAGTGCGAAAAGAAGTAAGCAGATGTACAATTGTCGATTCGAAAGTTGCCGATAGAGGAGGTTAATCTCCTGTAGCCGCTGCTGCGCAAAATGCTCCGCAATCAAGGGCATGGCTACTTGTGAAATCGCTCTCCTTGGAAGTTCAATGACCAAGGCCATGTAAAAGGCAATGGAATAGATGGCATTGGCCTCCAAGCTCAGCATGGAACTGATCATGACTGAATCTATTTTCAAGATCAAGGTAGATGCTGCTGTAGCCAAAAAGGTCAATAAGCTGTATTTCAGCAGCGAACTTTTGAAGCCGCTTGGAAACTTGCTCCAAGAAAAATCGAATTTAAAGACACCCAGCCAAACCATATAAATGGCTACTCCAAGCATGGATAGGCCATACACGCCCACCAATCCCTGCATGACTTGGTCAAAATTGATCCATTTGAACAAATACAAGGCTACCAAAATGGAGGTGAGCAGTCGAAGAAAAACCTCTCTGAAAAAGGTGGGAATCCCTACTTTGACAAAGGATCGGGCAAAGGCATCGAGTATGCTATTCCAAACTGAGAATAAGGCGATAAACAGGACAATGCCTAAGAAATTGATTACCTCTGGGGAATTGGAGGCAAATAGGGAAATGACTTGTTGCTTAAATCCAAAAAACAAAAGCGCTACTACGCCAAATCCAAGAAATGAAAAGAGCAAACTGAAAGTAAGTAAAGCACCTTGATTTCGCTCAAGTTTGGGGAAATAGCGTGTAATTCCATGACCTAAACCCAATTGTGCAAAGGGTACCAGCAGCAATCCTAGGTCTTGGATGGTGCGAAATGTTCCCAGTTGGGTCGTGTCCAAAGCATAAGGATACAGCCAAAGGACATTGATATAGCCCAGTACCACGCCTACATAGGAAAAAATGGTGGTTTGTATGCTTTGGAAGGCTATTTTTCGCATAAGCCAAACTTCACAAAAATAATTGGGAATTCCATGTACCCCTGACAGACTTTAGGGCTTAGCACATTTATCGCAAGTCGCCCCTCCCTTTGGTTTTTGGAAAAATTTCCGAATGAGGTAGTAAATCGCCCCTAAGACGGCAAGGAGGACGAGAATTTGCTGCCACATCTTAACTAAAAATTTGGTAGGTGATCCAGGCCATGAGGTAGGCCAGTACGCTCATGTAGACCGTTTGAATAATTGGCCATTTCCAGCCTTTTGTTTCTCGTTTGACTACCGCCAAGGTACTCATGCATTGCATGGCAAAGACGTAGAAGACCAGTAAGGAGTAGGAAGTGGCAGGAGTAAATGTCTTTTCTCCTGTAAAAGCATTGACCTGGCTGGCGAGTTTTTCTCGGATAGTCAGGTCGTCTTCTAGATCCCCTCCGATGCTGTAGATCGTGGCTATGGTAGAGATAAACACCTCACGTGCCGCAAAGGAAGTAATGAGCGCAATTCCTATTTTCCAATCGTAGCCCAGTGGTTGGATTACTGGTTCAATGGCCCTGCCCATGATCCCAATAAATGAGTTTTCCAATAACTTAGCACTGGTTTCTGCTTCGATTAAAGCTACCTGCTCAGGAGTAGTTGCCTGTTCCTGCTGGGCAATTCCCTGCTGACGAATCTCATCCATACTTGTAGGAGGCCCATAAGATGCCAAGACCCATAGCACAATGGATATCGCCAAAATCACTTTCCCTGCCTCAAAAACGAAAGTTTTTGACTTCTCTACCATCGTGATTCCCACGTCTTTCCAACGTGGAATTCGATAGGAAGGAAGTTCGGTCATTAGGAAACTTTTTTCATCTGTTTTGAGGATGACTTTGAGCAAAAATGCGGTCCCCAAAACTCCAAGAACACCGAGAAGGTATAAACTAAGGAGGGCAAATGCTTGGAGGTTGATAAAGCCAAATACCGTATCCTGGGGTACGCTCAAGCCTATTAAAATGATGTATACCGGTAGTCTAGCGGAGCAACTCATCAGTGGAGTGACCAGGATGGTAATCATTTTTTCTTTCCAATTCGAAATGTTTCGAGCGGCCATGACGCCTGGGATAGCACAGGCTACTCCCGAAACTAAGGGAACGATGCTTTTGCCATGCAGGCCAAAAGGACGCATCCAACGATCCAACAGGAATACCACTCGAGACATGTATCCGGTATCTTCCAAAATGGCTAGGAAGCCAAACAGTAGTGCGATTTGAGGAATAAAGATGACTACACCACCTATACCAGGTATAACCCCTTCTGCTAAGAGACGGGTGAGGGGGCCATCTGGCATTGTGGCCAAAACACGACCACTGATATCTGCAAAAAAGCCATCAATCCAATCCATGGGATAAGAGGCCCAAGAAAAGAGGGTTTGGAAGATCAATAGGAGTACTCCGATAAAAATGACATAGCCCCAGAAAGGATGTAATACCACTTTATCGATTGTTGACTTAGCTTTTGGTGCCGATTTTTTAGTCAAGGATTTAGTCACTAGTTCGGTAATTTTCTTGTACCGAATCTTGGTTTCTTCGAGTTGGGCTTCTTCCAGATTAAATCCACTTTCTCCCAAGACTTGGGCGAGCCAATTCCGTTTCGCTTCGGAGATGGACTTGTCCTTTGCTCCAAATCGTATCATCTGGTAAGCCTGGTAGTTGTTTTCCAATTCAAACTTCTCTTTCACCTGGTCTAGCAAAATACCAGGTACTACCTCTAGAATATCAATGAATTGAGGGCCTTTTGAAAAATTTCGTTGGTGGATGAGCTCCTTTATTTGCTCTAAGCCTTTTTGATTTCGTGCATCCGTTTGGAGGATGGGTACACCCAGGTGTTTAAAGAGTTCGTAACTGCGAATTTCAATGTTTTTTGCGGCTGCCAAATCCGCCATATTGAGGAGAATGGTCAGGTTGATTCCCAAATCAATCAATTGTGTGGCTAGAAAAAGCCCTCTGGAGAGTTGGGTGGAATCAATCACCAACAGTACATAATCCGGTCTTTTCTC
>JACCDO011393111.1_pt1 | contig 17776 bp, 36 predicted proteins | sample 7446101 | NCBI WGS metagenome assembly JACCDO01 (sample SAMN15323440, study PRJNA562643) | freshwater metagenome | isolation source: river surface water | place: USA:Blue River Watershed | collected 2017-08-16 | reverse complement strand
TCGGATTATTAGTGAAGCGCGCCCATCCAAACACTCAATATTTTATTGGCGTTTCGGGTTAGATTTGTTTTGATAGCATTTAAATCATTTGGGTCCATACCTTTCATCTCTAAAAACTTCATAGTTCCTGAAATCATTCTATTTCTTGCTTCGTCAGCATCATTTAATAAGTTTTGAAAGTTCTCGTCATCCTCCCTACCTTCACCGTAATATCTATCTATATGTTCTCTACCACTGTATAAAAATGGCGATGCACCAAACATATTTGTTATACCAGATTTTCTTACTAATTCTAAATAATTTTTAAACCAACTCAAACTATATGGTTTTATAATATCTATATTGTTAATTAATACTGTATTTCTTCTATCATTACTTGAATCAGACTCGTTTACCGCAGTTTCTATAACTTTATAAAAATCATACTTGGAAAGTATACTTAAAGTTGACCCATCTTCCCATTTGACAGAAATAATCAAATTATCATCTTCCATAGGGTCTCTAGTTATAGAATATACGACACCTTTATCACCTATAGATGGTTTAGATTCACCTTCCATATGTAATAATAGTATTTTATCACCTGGTTTTACTTTTTGATTCATATATTATAAATATAATGGACTATTTATTAATGATGGAATATTTGATAACACAAAGGCAACTTAGACATTTAATAAATGAGTCTGAAGGTGATAACATACAAAATGACCTAAAGAAACTTTACGAATTCACATTAGATGTTATAGAAAAATCCCAAAAGATGTGGAACCTAAATGTTACGTTCTTACTGACTTGGGGTGCGGCAATAGGTGGTATGATAATGCCATTAAAATCTTGGATTGAGGGTCAGCATCCTGAATTAAGTGAAAGAGAAATTATATTACTTTTAGTGGGTATTTCTTGTAATTACTTTTATGATAACGAAAAATTTATTCGTGGTATTTTAGATAAAATTAAACAAGAAGGTCTTATTGGTCCATTTAGAAAGTTATTTACAAAATCAGAAGAACTTAAAAATAATTTTTTAGACTTTCTAAACTCAATCAAAGTTTTTGGTAGAACTACAACAAGTTTGATGGCATATGCTTTTATACTACCAATATTAGATGATGTGATTTCACTTATAAGTGGTGGTGGAGACCCTGAATTTATAATCAAAAATATTGTTGGGCGAATTGTTGCGTCAAGTGTTGTACTAGTCAGCGGTTCTGCTGTTACCTCACTAATTAGTAATATTATTAAAAAATATAGAGGTTAAACTTCGGGTTTAATTTTTATATTGAATGTCGGGTAATGTCCATTTACATCAGTTAATTCAATATTTAACATTTCCTCAATAACTTCAGACATTGCATTTTGTACCGCCTCTAAAGGTATTTGTTCCAAGGTTTTTCCTTTAGGTAAACCTAATTGTGTTACAAATGTTATATTAACTATATTGTCAGAGGTACTAACAACAATCCTCAATAATCTTGATGATACACCAAAATTTCTAAGAGCTCTCATATAATAGTTAAATGTTTCTAAAATTTCATCCTGATGTTTTTCAGAAAAATGTACGTTATTATATTTAAACTTTTCATCATTATTTAACGTCGCATTAATTGTGTATGCAACCTCTCCTGGTTCTAAATTCATAAAACCTAAAACCTCTAAAATTCTTTCTTCAATCGCATCCAAAACATAATTTGTAAGATATGACTCATCTTCTTCAGTTTCCAATGACACATCAAAATCATAACCAGCATATTCATCTGATTTTACCACATTGTCAAAAGTTATTTTTAAACCCTTTTCAATTAATGAGTCTCTATTTAAAAACGATAAAAAATATTTTGAATAATCCTGACTCATAATTCTACTGTAATATACCAAGTGATTCTTATGGATTCTTCCATACTAATAACATCAAACTTTTCAACTAAAATACCAAGATGATTAAGATTGTCCATTGTACCGTCACCTTTAATTCTTAAATCCAGTCCAACATAATACCTACTAAAAAAATCAAATAAAAAATCATCAGCCTCTTTTAAACGTTGAATGATTTCCTCTACGGTATTAAATGCGTATTGTTCAGTAATCAAATCAAGTTCATATGAATTTACTGTGTTAGTTACGTTATCGTTAGTTGATTGAGATGTGGTATAATCTATATGAAAGTTTTTCATTTCAATTTTATTAAATGGATTTGGTCTAGTTTCCATAATAAAATGAAAGCTATCAGCTAATCTTTTTTTAATTCTATTTTTATCCTCCATAAACACTTAATAGTTTTTTAATAAGTTTAGCAACCTCATTTTTTGTGAGATTGTGTTTATGTGGGTATTTTTTAAACCAATCTTTCATAACGTCACTTATCTCTTTTTTTGTGACTTTACTCTTTTTTTCGAACCCTTTTAATTGGGCTTCTATTTCGTGTTTTTGTGTGTAATATTTTAAAGATTTTTTCGGTTCTTTTTTTGGAAATTGGTAACCTGATTCTTCTTGTAAAAAATGTACAATTTCGTGTGTTAAAACTTCGTGAACTTCAGGGAGTATAATTTCCATAACCTCATCAAAAGGCTCGTTTGGATTATAAACAACTTGTAAAACAATAATCGCATCGTTGTTTACATATTCACCATCGACTTCAGGTTCAGGAATTGTAGGGTCTTGGATAACTTCAAACTCTAAGGTTAAATCATTTACACCTTTGTAAGAGTATGTCATTGTCTCCTCATCTTTTTCCTCAGGTAAATAAAATACACCTGAAGTTTTTCTTTCAAGCATTCTAACAATGTCAACAATCAAATCGTCAACTATGGTTTCTAGTAATTCAAACCTATCAATTTTTTTATCCATTTATTATAAATACTCAATTCATCGGAAGGCAGATACCCATACCAATCATTAAACCATCCGAATAACCAGTCATCAAAGTTAAATCAAATTTATTCCTTGTTTGTTTAATGGTGTTAACCAATCTCATTTTAACAAACACTTCGGGTGATATTTCAATTTGGTAAAACCCCCAAGGCATTCTGTTACCAACCAACACCGAAACGTCCTTAAAAATTTTGATGTCGGCACCTATCCTTGTTACCTGTGCAAATGGGGTATCATAAGTATATGGATTTGACCAAGATGTTATAATTCTACCCCCAACATAAATACCAACAATTTCGTGTGTTAGGGTTACCAAACAAGAATTGTCATTATAGACAAATACAACATCAGAAGCAACCGATTGGGATTTGACTTCAAATGAGAAAAACAATAAGATTAATAGGATGAAACGTTTCATACTGCAAATATACAGTATTTTATTCAATAATTGAAACTACTAGTTGATTTTCTCCTTTAATTACTCTATGCCAAGCAAGTTTTGGGATATCTAAAATATCACCATCTTTCAATTTGGTTGGCAAACCATTTTCCATTTGAAACTGCCACCCACCATTTTCAATTATTGTAACTTTTCTATCGTTTAAATCTTGATGCCACTTGAGTTCTTCTGACTCAACATCAGGTTTAAATGTGCGATATATTACACCTTCTTTTACCTCCTGTTCAAAAGGAAAATCCATATTACCAAGAATTAGATGATGACAGTCCTAATTGTTTTGCATATCTACCAACATTACAAGACCAGTATCCTGCGGTAGTTCTGTCTTTCTTTTGGTCACATTTGTGACGGGCTCTAAAGGACTTGGCAGCCTTTTTGTTACTATTTCTCACCCTCAATTTACCCGAGTCACCAAATGTAACTTTTTTAACACCACCACCTGGTGTCTTCACATAAACGGCAAATTTCTTAGGACCACCAGGAGTTCTGAAAGGTTTGTTAAGTTTAACATTTTTACCTCTGTGTTTTGCCTCATCCAACAACTCTTCTTCAACAATAAACGGAGCGTCCAAATAAATCTCTTTACCATTGATTACGGTGATTTTTCCCAAGTCAGACTCAACCATTAAAGTGTCTTCCTCATTCAAAGAAATGTATCCTTGATTGTAAAGGTCTCTAACCTCATTAACCAAATTAAAATACCCTTCTGAATAAACTCTGAAAACATTATCTGTCAATGAAATGTTATTATCAATGTGATATTGTAATTCTTCTGAAATTGCAACATCCTCTTTTAACACAAGAGTTTTACTTTCCAACTCTTCAACATATTCTCTCAAGATATCTTTAATTCTGTCCATAATCTTTTTACTATAAATATAAGTAACCTATCTTCATATTTATCTTTAAAATAATAATAATGCAACCATTAGTTTTTCAAAGCGAATATATTCCCGAAATCAAAATATTAGTAATCACCGATGATAGTGAAGACTATGAAGATTTTAAACCATACTTCGACCAATATGGTTACGGGTTTTTAATACCCGATAAAGGTGTCATAGTTTTAGATGGTGAGTTCTTGGTACAGAATCCGTCAAGTGAACTTCTTAAATTTATAGAAGCTCACGAAATTGCCCACGTTCTTTTAAACCACACAGGTGCAAGAAATGATGAAGACGAGATGGATGCTGACTTGGGAGCATTCTTACTTTTGAATTCTAAAAATAGATTTGAGTCAATCAAGTTATTATTGAGACATTTTAAAGAAAGACACGGAGTTGCATTCAACAAAGATTTACTGAATAGAGTAAAAAATCAGTTGTCAGACTACGTTGATTGACACTTTTTTCAAAATTGACTATATTTATTATGTGTCCGCCCGCCTGATGGGTGTTTTAATATATCCAATAAAAGCCTATCATTCATTTGGTAGGTTTTTGTTTTTTTAGTATATTTGTTCTATGAAAAATTACGATAACTGGTATTGGAAACTATACAGGTGGTTTAAGTGGGATGCCAAACACCTACATCGAGATATTGCGCAAGGTTTTAGGAACCTTTGGAAATGGTTTCCAATTATTTGGAAAGACCGTGATTGGGACGACCACTACATTTTTGAGGTTTTAAAATTCAAAGTTTCAAACACTGCCGACCATATTGAAAAACACGATAGATTTGTTGGTTGTGAGACTGAAGTAAAATATATGCGTGTCTGTGTTAAACTGATGGAAAGAATTCAAACTGAACATTACCGTCACGAATATTTTGATTATTTCGATTTTGATAGTGAATTTGTCCCTATCGAAGGAACCGACTTAGTTGAGTATAAAACGACCACAACACGAGATGACTTTAGAAGTTACATATCAAAACACCCAAGTTCAGAACGTGCGGTTAGAAAAAATAAACAATATGAAAATCTGTTAGAAGATACCGACGAAAATTTGGCGATGGCAATTTCAATACACCGTCATTTGAAGGCGAGAAAATTGTTATTCGATATTCTTGAGAGTCGTATCGAAAGATGGTGGGATTAAAAAATGAGTTACTTAGTATCAAACTTACCCCCAATTCAATGTTTCATAAAGAAAGAATATCTTTATGATTTGGAGAAGGGTTTTGGTGAATTCGAACCTTGTGTTTGGGTTTCCGTAAAATCAATTAAGGGAAGAGCTCTTTACATAGAATCATTGATTTCAAACTATGGAGCATTATTCGATAAACTACCAATATCAGCATATGTTTGGAGAACTGATATTAAAGAGGAAGAACAACTCCCATTAGACTTTTTGGAAATATGGGATTCATTTTCATACAATATCAGTGTGATTGAGAAATCCACTCTTAAAGGTCTTCAGTGTAAGGTCTTTATGAAAGATAAAAAGATGTATGATGGAGAGTATATGTTTACCATAGATTCTTGTCATTCAGACCCAAATGAACTTAATGTTTCTTTGTCCCAAACACCAAACGAACATAAGTCATTTAACATTATTAAATTAGACAATGGTCAGTTTGCCGCACAACCAAACAATAGAGTATTATTCTATGACCAATCACTAACACCAAAAGGTGTAACCATACCAGACTTCAAGGTTTCTACCAAAGAGTTTATGTGTGAAAATGGATTGAAGTGGAGTGCAGGAGAAAATGACGATTTTTTTTATACGATTGAGGAAAAATAACTATATTTGTAACATTATGAAAATTACGTTTATATCAGACACTCACAACAAACACAATCAGGTGACTTCAAGTCTTCCTGGTGGAGATTTGTTGATTCACGCAGGTGACATTTCAAGTATGGGTTACAAACACGAAATCCAACAATTCCTTAAGTGGTTTAGTGGGTTGGATAATTACACCCACAAGATTTTCATTGCGGGTAATCACGATTGGGGGTTTCAAATTGATTCTAAAATGTGTCAAGAGCAATTAGACTTCTATGGTAAGGCGGTTTATCTTGAGGATAATTTGGAATTGATTGGTGATGACTATTCAACTGCCGTTAAGGTTTACGGGTCTCCTTGGCAACCTGAGTTTTACAATTGGGCGTTCAATCTACCAAGAATGGGTACCGAGTTGGAAGAAAAGTGGGCTAACATTCCATTGGACACCGACATCCTAATCACTCACGGACCGGCCTGGGGTCATTTGGACACCGTAATTGGACAAACTGAGAACTTGGGGTGTGAGTTGTTGTCTCAGAGAATTGAGACCATTAAACCAAAGATACACGTGTGTGGTCACATCCACACAGGTTACGGTTATAAGTTTGTAAATGGGACTCACTACTTTAACGCAGCGGTTTTGGATGAGAGATATGCTTTCACACAAAAACCTATGACGGTAGAGTGGAATCCTGAGACAAATGAACTTGAGTTTGTGGATTAAAAAAATGGGGGTCAATGACCCCCATTTTCATTTTACTCTTCTGATGATTTTCTTGGTGCAAATTTCTCAACGACAGTTCCAAGCCCATAAGCTATTGTGACATATCCAACTGTGTCTACCACCAATTTGTTTTCAGGATGTAGAAACATAAATACGACCATAGAAATCATACCAATAGCCCCCAATACTCTTTTGGATGAGGTTCCGTCATTTACGGAAAACATTTTTAAGAAAAAGTCTTTCATTTGTTTTTACTTACGATTGACCAAATCGCACCTGCAAGGGTAATAACACCACCTGTTAATTCGATAATAACTGATTCGTCAAGAATCCCGTTAGTTACTAAAACACCACCAACAAATGTTAATGTGTGTCTTAAAATCCCCAAAAATTGTTCTTTAGTTAAATTTTTCATAGTAGTTGTTTTTACTATAAATATCAAACTAAACAGCTATTGACCTAATAATGTGAGGTATCTCCTGATGGTACGTCTTAAAATACTTTCAGGTTGACCTCTAAACTTATCAAGGATATCCCAGTATATTAAATTGGTTAATCTTTTTTTGTTCTCATCTAAAAACACCATTTTTTCATTAACATAAATGTATTTTTTTGGTGTTGGGGAAAAACTTAGTTCAAGTGATTTAAGAGGATAATTTCTCCTAAGATGCATCATCAAAGTATCGAGTATTTCATCGTTGTTATGCTGTGACAATAAATCATTTTTTTCTTGTTCGGACAGAATCATATTAATAAATATTTATATTCGTATGGCAAAGGCAAAATCGACATCAGTTTCTTCGTTCAAAGAAAAACCACAAAAGTCACGTCCTGGAATTCACGCTAAGACTAAGACTTCAAAGTTAAAAAAATCTAAGAACTATAAGAAAAAGTACAGAGGTCAAGGTTAGTTTACAAAGATAATAAAATAATTTATATTTGGGTATGTCTTTATCCAGTAATAATCGTTTTGCCCGAGTTTTCGAGTTACTTCTTAATAGTGTAAGGGAAGAACAAATACATTATTTTTATGGACCAGGTTCAAGCATCAAAATTGTAACATTGGATTTTTTACCAACCAAAAAGGTTTGTAATATTTACGCAAAAGTTATTTTGGGTGATAACTTTGACGAGTTATCATTAGATACCGAATTGGCCGAAATGATTGTGTATGAAATATTAGCCGATTTATTACCTTATCACAAGGGGACCGTGTCTATGAGTATCGAGTCTTAACCTCTTGAAAGTCTTTGGACTAATTCAGTATTCTCTTTTTGTAGGAATTCAACTTTAACCGTAAGTGCTGCAACTTTTTCAGTAAGTTCTAATATCGTGGCTCTCAACCTTTCCTTCTCTTCAGAACTCTCCTGTAATAATGCCTCAAGTTTGGCGATTCTATCTCTGCAGTCTTGTTTGATAAAATTATCATCGTCTTTTTTAGACTCCGCTCTCTTCTCATAATATTTCCACGCAGAGGTGGAACCCAAAACAGTAACAATTGTAACCAATACGGTCCAAATAGATTCCGAATTCATAAATCTTTTTTTTTATGATAAATATAAGGTTTCTTATTTGATACCCTTTTTACCATAAAAATTTATAAATTATGAACTTTGGTCAAAATGGAACTAAGTATTAATTCTAGTATTAATATAATATATTATAATAGAAATATTATAATGAAAAATTAAATAATAATAATGAAAATTATAAAGTAATATTATAGGGAAATTTTTTCCCAAACCATATCTGATGTAAGTCTCACACTCATCACATATTCTGACTTCCATTCGGTTGGTCCAACAAGAGACAAAAATTCTCTACCATTCTTGTCCAAGTATACGTGATAAATTTTACCAACCTGTGGTTCAAAAGAATAACGACAAGAATAAACCCTTTCGGTGAGTTCAACCTGTTCTTTTAATTGTTCGGCTTGTTTGATTATGTCTTGGTACTTCGAATCAAAAAAATCATTAGCCCTGAAAACCTTGTCATTTTTAAAAAACGAAAGGTCGGTCGGGGTAATCTTTGGGGACGACAGAGAGGTCGGGTAAGAATACAATGCAAGACGTTTATCTTCGGACATACTTAAAGTATAAACAAAAAAAATGGGGAACTAAAGCTCCCCATATAATAGTTCATTTAAAAACGATTATTCACCTTTAATAATCGACATTCCGTGTTTTAAGAATTCTTTTGCTCTTGGGTCCAAATATGAAAGACCATAAACTTTCTCGATATCCTTAACAAGTTCTTCACCGTGTTCGTTTTCTTTGTAAAGTTCGATAATCTTGTCCATCGCCTTGTTACATTTTTTTGATGTTTCATCAAAATAATTGTAAGGCTTAAACTCTTGTAATGTTCCACTAACTTTTGACGCCAAATCAACACCACCATCAGTAATCTGTGGGTGTAAACGTAAAGTCTTTAATAACTCAAGAATGTCCACTAAAGAATTTACCCCCGAAGGTCTTAACGACACACCTTGGATGTATTCTTCGGGTTCATTGTGACCTGTTAAGTCGTGTATAGTTTTCGTATTTTGTGAATTACAAAATATTTTTGGTTCGTCCTGTTCAGGAGTCTCCATATCTTCTTCTTGTTCATTTAAACGATACAAGCGTCTGATATCATCGTATTCTTGTTCTGTTAATGTAAATCTTTTTCCCATACCAATAAATACTCATATGTTATGAATAAAATTTATTTGCATTTTCTCTGATAATTTTTCTGAGGTAAAAGAAAATGGGTCATAACCACAAATATCAAAAATTTGTTTAGAATTGTGGTAAACCTGTTTTGCCTGTTCGTAGTTTAACAAATCAACGAATGATTCTCTCTCTATTTTTTTTGTTCTAACAAAATCTAAAATAAATTCTGACTTATTAACAAAGTCGTATTGAAGTATTTCGTTTTCCAAATTATCAAGATGTATAATTTTTGCTCTTCTGAGTATTTCTTCAGACGGATTCTCTAAAAAATGAAAGATTTTAAAATTACCATACAAGTCCGACTTACTATAAAACCATTGGTTAATTTTTTCTTTTAACAAAACTTCATCGTTTTCTTTTAAAGACCAATTTATAACTGAAGAATCTCTGTATAGATTAACTATCTGACGATAAGGGTTATCTGTGGTCACTAAAACATTAAAAGTGTCTGAAATCTCATCTAATTGCGTTTTATAGGATATATTCTCGACTGTGATTGGTTGTGATGTTTCAGAATCATTCTTATATGAAACAAATCCAGTATCTTGGAAAAATTTATAAACCAAGTCTTCACCTGTAGATGGTGAAGGAACCCAAACTAACTTATGTTCGAAATTTATATTCATCAAATAGTAATATAACAAAAAACCCCTCAAAAAGGAGGGGTTCTTATTTTTTAGTAAAGTCTTCTTATTTGTTCTTGTAGACTACTCAATTGAGACTTTAACATCATCAATTCTCGTGGGGTATCTCTTGTCTCAACAACATTACCAGTTTCAATGTCCTTAATTTTCTCTTGGACTCTTTGGAACTTAAACATAAGTTCACTGTATTTTTGGGCTTTAAAATCGTTTGAATATTTCATATTAACACTTTTATAGAAAGTTCGGTTAAATTTCTGTAAACTAAAGACAAATTAAAAAATTTCTTTTTTAACCTTTCTTCTGTACATCATTTTACCTATTGCACAACCCATAAAAGACGACAATGATACGGCAATAACTAAGACAGTAAAATACATATTTGTTTTTTTTGTAATAAATATAAGTTTATTCTTTAGAAGACTTATGGTCCCTCCATTCTAAGTAAAAACCAATAGCAACAATTATGTTCATACCAAAAGATGTTAATATCTCAATAATATCCTGATAAACGTTCATAGTTAGGTGTACGTGACCCACAACCCAAAAAGGTATCGATAAATTAGATGCTACCCACCTAACTAAAAACCCTATAAAATTTTTCATTTTAACCAAGAATAAAATTTAAAAGTTTTTTCTTCTCTTTCCTCAAGACCATTAGTTCCACCATTTATCTTCTTTGTTAATGATAATATTGTTGCCTTGGTAACTCCTTTGTCACAAATAGACCAAAGTTTATTCTTATCAAAGAAAAATAACGCAGATTCAAACGCATAATCTGTCGCAACTAAATCAGGTTGTTCCATTATTAATGGATTTTTTAGATAATCTGAAAACGCTTTATAATTTGATTTACCCGTCAATTGTAATGCGCCTCTACCACGATATTTCCATCCATCACCTGACTGTTCATCTCCATTACCCATTCTATTGGCGTAAACTCTGTTAGCGATTTTTTCAGGTTTTTTTGCATACTGCTCTTCCAACAATCCAGGGAAATACTTACCAAATGTTTTTTGTAATCCGGATGAAGAATAGTTTAAGTTTTCACTAAAAGCCTTATATCCACCTGTTTCGTGAAAAGTCTGAGCAAAAAAGTGAGCGGCTCTTTCGGGTGTCATATTGAAATGTTTCATCGCCATTTTCAATGTATTTGGTCCAAATAACCCATCAGGTGTGGTACCAATTTTTTCTTGCATTTTTTTTAAACTCATAATATTTTTTATTTATAAATATTATCCTTAACTTTGTAGTATGAATAAAGAGGTTGATTATAATAAAATGAAAACCCCTGATTTAAAGAAGGAGGTTGACTACAGAGACATTAAATGTAAAAACACTCGTGAGGATATGATAAAACATCTTGTACTTCACGACCAAGGAAAATATATTTACACTACTGTAAAAGAAAAACTTAAAACAGGTAATTTTAATATTGGTATTGACCCAAGAAATTCAAAAGTTGTTACTGAAATGGGTCGTTTGGTCGATAAAAAAATTGCCAAGAGACTTAATATTTACTCGGCACATCGTATTTGGTATGAAACCAGTGTTGATTTTGTTTACGAATAAGTCTTAGGTGTCAGCATCGTAAGTAAACTCTCTATCACCATTTTTGAGAGTCATAAACACTTGTTTTGGTATTGGTTCATAACTACTCCTAAAATTAAAAAGAATTTCAAACTCAGCAAACATTACAAAACTTACATAAACAAAATCAAAATCTCCCAAATCAGTATCCCAATATGCAGACGCCGGTTTTGAACTATTAGAAACTTCGTTAAAATCTTTTTCATTTACCTCTACGGTCCAATAGTAGATTATCATATTTTTTGGACCTTTAGGTTCTATTTTAAATTTAAAATCTAATATTTTAGGATAACTTACCAGGTCATTGAATTTTTCAATAAATGCGTGATTAACGAATTTTAAAAAACCTGAGGATAATCTATCACTAATTTTCGGGCTCATAATTTAGATTCACTTTAATTGTATCTCTTTTAGGCGTCATCTTCCAAATATCATCAAACCTCTTTATTTTCCAAATAAAATCAGTTTCTGCACGACTCAAATCCACATCTTCAGGGTTTATACCTCTTTGTACTAAAACACCACTATAATTAACACCATCCATATTTGTAATATTGATATTTACGTTAATTTTATCACCATCCATCTCAAGGGAATCCACATACGCTTTAAATCTAACTTTAGGTGTTCCTGGTGCATTGACGTATCCTGAAGATACAAAAAACTTTTTACCAATTAGTTTTTCAATTGCCGCATATAGTTCGGTTTGTTTTCTATTGGTTAACTCCCCTAAATCCATTCCGTTTCTTAATCTCCTCATTTCATCTTGAGTTAATCTAGTCACCTTTTCAGAATAATTTAATTCTCTACCAGAATTTGAAATTTGTCGACTAGTCGCTCTGGAATAATTATCGGAAATTCGATACCATCTACCATCCTTCCATAAAAATACGGGATACCAATTATATGAACTTACAACATATTGGTCGACACCTTTAGGGTCTTTTTCCCAAAACCCTTCTAAGTTAGAACCTTTAAATGGTATTTTTGATTTGGTGTATACGTGTGATTTAACATTCGTAGTTCTTTCAGATTTTAAAGAACTTAAACTTTTTAATTCTGACTTTTTAAGATTTTTATAATCACCGTTTGGTTGATAGTTTAGTGAAAATAAATAATAGTAGTATAATGCTTCATCTTGTGAAACATTTAAAATAGGTAATAACTCTTTAAGAAATAATATAATATTTTCCTTTGTCTTAAGTTCTTGTTTTTTATTATGTAATGAATTCATAATAAAAACTTCTAAGGGTATAAACGCTTTTTCGTTTTCACCCTCCAAAATAAATTTTCTTAGTTTATTAATAATACTACCCATACTATATTGGTTCATACATTATAATTTTATTACCACTTTTGTAATATCCTCTAGTTTTACAATTTTCAGAATCGTATTTAAATAATTTTGGTGTTTTCATAGATGTGGAAATTTGTACAGGGTGTAAAACACCGTTTATTATAACAACACCATCAACTCCAAAATAATCTACAAAACCAAAATCACCTGAGAACGCAACAACGTTTTCATCACCATATTTTTCTCGTAGTTTTTGAAAAACCATATCCTCAAAACTATTTCCCAAATCTCGACTTCTTTGTAACGTACCTAACAAGTCTTTCTTAAAATGTTCATTTGTATTAATTAATTCTGACAGGCTTTTGGCCACTTCATCTGAATAGTTTTTTGACAATACTTTATCTAAAATAATGGCTACCTCATCACGATTCAAGTCATTTAATTTTGACAAATCTTCACTTTTATTTTGTAAATCATCAATTATTAACTGGGTTAATAGGTAGGCTTGTGCGGTATAGTGTGTATTTAAACGATTGATGATGGAATATTCGTTATTATCATCAATATTCATTTTTAAACCTTTTTTTGGTAATGTTTTAATAGCGTTAGATATTGATTCAATTATTGCGGGGCACGATTTGTATTTTTCTAAAACTCTTTTGAATTTAATTAATTCAAGTAATCTTTCTTCATATAAATGATTACCAGGTCCTAAAGTAATAACATTAAAATAATTAGGATTTTTTATAACTGACTCAAAAAACTTAGCAGATGCATTACGTAAATCTTTTAAATTTTTTTTAATAACAGTCTCTAATGTTTCACAAAACTTTGATTTGTCTTTATAATGAGAGCATAATTGTGAAATGTGAGTCTTAGACTCACTAATAATACTTTCAAATTGACCCTCGTTTATAACAATCTTCATATTAATTGGTTAAAATAAAATTTGAGATACCTGGCTGTTTTTTTATTTTCACATTTATAAAAAAATCATCTTGTCTGTATAATTCAATCATTAAGTTTTCAATACTTTTTTCGTCTTCACTTGGAGATGGTCCTGATTCCCCATCTTTGAGCTCGTATATTGAGGAAATAAATAACGATTCATAGACACCATTTCTTTTAAGGTAACCATCAACCCAAAAATGTTTTTCCCAATTAGGTCTATATTGAGAAACTTTTTCATCAGAAAGTATTAAATTAACAAAGAAGTTTAAGTTATATTCGTCCCATTTTTCGTCAAAATTTTCATCAATATCATATCCTACAACATATGGGAAATTTTTCCTAACAATGTTCATTATGATTCTGAAATGATGTGATGATTTAACAATTTCTGTTGGTGTCATATTAATATCTTCCATTTAAGAATACCCAAATAACTTCAGGTATTTTTGTACAAATATGGTCATTACCTTGCCCATCCATACAATCAATAGATGGTAATAACTTAATATACTTTTTCAATTCTCTTGGACCTCTTCTTAAAGAATTAATAACATATTCTCGAGAATAAAGTTTATCAGGTTCATATTGTTCCTTCAAAACATTTTCTATCAAAGTTTCAAGCGACTTTTGGGTTATTTTGTAATTCATAATTATAAATACCTTTTAAAGACAAAACCCTCATTTCTGAGGGTTTGTTTATCGATTTAATTTTCTATTTATGAGTTCTCGAACAATTCGTTTAGTGGTTTCTTGAACATTTTCTTTTGATTCTCGAATACCCTTAATACCTTCATCTATAAAATCTGTATCATAATATTCTCTATTCACCTCTTTACCATCATCACTTGGACTTATTAGACCTTCATCCATTTCATATCCAAATAGTTTTTCAGCTAACCCAACATTAGGTGCTTTATATGGGACTATGTAATCAATTCTATATGTTGAAGTATAGGTTTCATAAAAACTAATATCGTATGATTTTAATTCTACATTAACAAAATTAGTTTGGTCTAATGTACCATTTTCAAGATTTTCAAGATTTACTTCCAATAATTCAAAAAATAACCCAATTGTTTCAATATCTGTGTCCAAATTTAAAATACTGAAATAACTATCCGCGAAATTAATAAAATTAGATATCGAGTCAGAATCATAATCCGTAAAAATTGAGGTGTCATACCTTCCAGACCTTTTTAAAAGGTCATACACTATTTTTGTTTGTTTAAGTTTATCCATTATTCTAAACCAAAATATTTTTTACGAGTTTCTATGTCACTCATAATCTTTCTCATACGTTCCAATTGTTTATTAACATCAGACTGTATAGAATCGTGTTTTTTCTGTAATTTGTCAATAGCCTCAGGACCTTCTTTTTTTATGTTCCATCTTTGCATTGCAGTTAACTCGTCATCATATAGTTTTGGTCTACCTCTTTTAGAAACTTTCTGTGGTTCAACTTCAACATTATATGGTTCGTCTTCAAACTTAGATGGGTCAAAGTCAACTTGAGTCTGTAATGGCTCGTCAGTACTTCTTTTACCAATTGGTACTAGTCTACGACCTCTTAATTCAATTGGTAATTCAAACTCATCTTTCTTTTGTTTTGGTGGACGACCTCTTCCTCCTGGCACATACTTTTTAAATTTACCCAATAGCTCATCAATTTTTTCAGAAATTCTAGGAAACGCCAATTTTAACTGATTGATAAATCTTGTTTGTGCAGTGGCGTTCATACCTCTATTAATGAAATCGTCTAAATGGTCATTAAGTATTAATAGTAATATTTCAGGGTCATTCACATCCTCATCGTCACCATATAACTCTTTAGCTTTTTTCTTAAAAAACTCTATTTGTGGAATACCCCTAACACCTGCAGCATTACCACTAAGTTCTTGGAATAATAAAGATGGTAAAGCTGAAATAACCTTATCCAATTTCTCATCACTATAAGGTCTTTCTTCAACCAACAAATCTTCATATATGTGTAAAAACTTCATATCAATTAGTATGGGAAAATCATTTTAATAGCGGATTCTAAATCCATTGCTGAAGGGTTCTCGATGACATCAATAATTTTTTGATTAGTAATATCCAAAATTTCAATTGCGTCGTATGGTTTTGGGTATGATATTAAAATATTTGGTTTTTTACCGTGACAATATTCCCACCCTAAAACTTCATCACCTTTATCGTAGTTTTTACAATATTTTTTAGCAAATCCCATATCCTCTAAAGCGGATAATATCTCAGTATCAGGCTGGTCTAGTTGTTCAGATACAACTCTTTTAATAAGTTTAATCAATTCAGATTCCGTTAATCTAACTTTTTTACCCATAACATTTTTTTTTTATAAATATCCATAAAATGCTTTGTGGTTTAAATCAAAACCATTACTTTTGTATTGTAATCTTAAAAACAACAAAAAATGGCAAAAGTTAAAGCAAACACCTCGTCCGCAAATCATCGTACCAACGGTAAAGTCTCCCGTCCTGGAGTTCACGCGAAAACCAAGACATCTAAAAACAAAAAGTCAAAAAATTACAACAAGTCTTACCGAGGACAAGGTTAAAACAAAAATCCCCACCTTTTGAGTGGGGATTTTTTTATCTTTTACATTTTTTGGAGGTCAACTCACTTGTTAGTTCTATATTCTCTAACGATGATAGTGGTCTACCTTTAATTTTCAACGTGTCAGGATTTTTACAATCAAAAACCAAAGTTATTGGTTTCCCTTTTCCATCTTTACCAACAATCTCATAAACACCAAACTCTACACCCAATGGAGCATTAACTTTGTGGAAATTAATTTTTTGTTTGTTATACAGAGGGTAAACACTTTTATCTAAAGTACCACGATTTGAGTCATCCATCTCACTTTCTTGCTCACTCATCACTCTTTTTACGATTTTCATTAAATCGTTTTCTGTCAATCTTACTGTTTTCATAATTAAGCTAAGTTTGATGTGTCAGGAGTTCCTGTTGAAGCGAAATCTGCTTTAGGTACTATTTTACCTGATTTATTTTTAATACAAAACTCAACAGATAATGCTCTTGTCAAGTTATTTGAATAACTTGACCCTCCCAATAAACCTTTAGTTGACAATTCATCATTTTTTGTACAATCAAAGAATAATTCCATATCTTTGCTAGTCTCAGCATTCATACCTGTTATCTTAGCACCTTTTGGAAAACTATCTTTATCAACATTTGATATTGTTACGGCGAATTTGAATTTTGAATTCTGTGGGTCAGAATATACGTTAAACTTTTTACCTACTAAACCACTTGTAGGAGTTTCTTGTTCGTTGATGCGACCATACATCTTTAAAATGTCTTTCTTATCTTCTTCAGTTAGAATAAATTTTCCCATAATTATGTTTTTAATATAAATATCCACCTTTTTTCTTTTATCATAATTTCCTATACTTTGTATTATGAAAAAGCTAATCCACAAAATAATTAACGAATTCACTAAAGGTTGTGATGTATATTACAATAATGGTTCATTATGGTTAATTTTTACTGAAAATAAAAAATGGGTTTTGGAATTCACCGAAGACGGAACTTTATGGTTTAATTTTTCTTTCTTCAAAGGGGTCTTTGAGTTGGTTAATTTGGATGTTATGGAAAATCAAGACCATATAACCGTATGGTTTGAAGATAGATTTTTGAGTAAACCAAAGGTGAAAGAATCCCATCACGTTGATGTTATGAAGTTTTTTGATAATAAAATGAATGATGTGTTACAAAATGGTGTAACATAAACAGGTGGAATAGGTAATACAAATTGGATGGGTAACAAAGTTGAAGATGCCATTGAAAATGGAGTGAAGAACACTGTCCATAAAATTATGGG
>JACCDO010303536.1_pt1 | contig 17780 bp, 17 predicted proteins | sample 7446101 | NCBI WGS metagenome assembly JACCDO01 (sample SAMN15323440, study PRJNA562643) | freshwater metagenome | isolation source: river surface water | place: USA:Blue River Watershed | collected 2017-08-16 | reverse complement strand
TTAAGATCAGGATTCATTTTTTGTATAGCAGAATCTTTTTTTAACATTCTAACCATACAAAACTGACCTTTATAATCAATCATTCTAACATTAGGAATTTCTTCCACGTCTGACACATCTTTAATAAAAGAATCCATTTATTTAATATTTAGATTTTTTCCTACACTTTTTCCTAAAAAGTTTTTTTTGATATTACTTTTTTTTCTAAAAAAAAGTAAAAAAAGTAAAAAAGTATAAAAAAAGCTCTAATCCTCAGAAGCCTATTAAGTTATTAAACTAGGGCGGCATCTTTCCATCTACTATTAAATAGTCTGATATTTCGTATTGGTAGAAAGTAAATCCTACCTGAAATGGACTAATTAGGTTCGACAAAATGTCTTATGATTTGGACCATTCTGATTCATAGTCGATTAGAGTCATTGCGTGAAATCATCAAAAAATAAAAAAGGTTTCCGAAATTAGAAGCTGTAAATTATCATCATCGTCATCTTCTAAATCAATAAAACCCATCATCATCGTTCATTTTTGTTATTTTAAAGATCAAAACCAATAAAATAAAATAAAAAATGAACAGTATATAGCACCTTCTCTAAAAGAGTAAGTAATACATAGCAAAAGGTTGTTCGTCAAGAGTATTAATAATAAAAAATAAGTGTTCAATTTTTTTAAAAAATAACTATCGAAAAATACCAAAAACTGTCTAAAAACTATCACAAACATAAAATTAAAGAGTTAAATTTACATGAATTTTAGGTCTTTTTGTTCTTCGTCATATAAACTTTTATGTTTTTCATAAAGTTCATATAAAGCTTCTTTATAAATTTGATGGCAATCTGAAATCATACTAATAGACGGTTTATCTTTTTGAGGAAAATAAACAGGTTCTCCGAAGACTAATGTAACATTGTGTTGATAAGGAACACAACTGCCATATTTACCCCAGAACAAAGGAATCCAAATCAATGTCTTATGATAAAGCCATACACGGAATTTCTGGAATAAATTAGATGTTTGATATACCTTATTAATACCAAAAGCATATACAGGGATAACTGGCAATCCGTTTACAATGGCTAATTCAATAAATCCTTTGCGATTATTGAGTACGATGGTTTCTTTTTTAGGATCTGTCATAATAGATTCTTTGGCTCCACCGGGTGTAACAATCGGGGAAAACCCTTTCTTAATTGCATTTTTAGCAGACCCATATGAGGCATCAAAACAACCCAGCCAAATAGCTAGTTCACGAATAAAGGGTGTACCTAGTAGTAAACTGGAAGTCAACAAGCAGGTTTTAACTTTATTGTATAGTTTATGAAAGTCGCCACGGATTTTAAGCATATAAAACGCCGGAAAACAGAAGACCCCATGAGGATGTAAAGCAAAGATACATTGTGGAATTTCATTGGGTCGAGGTTTGGAATCATAACCGATGACACCTTTCATTGAGAAATAATCGCAAATGGTATCGATGAATTTAGACTTGCGAATTCTTTTCCAATGAAAGACACTATTACATGTTTTATTACTAATGACAGCATATGAAATGTATGAAAACAATATACCTAGAATAAACATTTCTAGACATGTTAGTGTTAGAGTCGTGATTGAAAATGAAAGAAATGTAAGTGTGCCTACTAAAATAATAATTGAAAAATATAGTCCATAAAAGATTATAATAAATGGGTAGAAATTGTTTGTTAATGTAGGGATAGGGAAATGAACCATTTTAATATTTGGTATCGTGGATTGTATATTCTATTTGGATTTTCAATATACATTAAAAATTAAATCAAATAGATGAAATCAATTTTTAGAATATTTAGTAATTACAAAAAAAATTGAAATTTGTATATTTAATTTTAGATTATTGTATAACATACATAAGTACATACATATAAAACATGGGTCAATATTACAAAGTAATTATTTTAGCGGATAATAAAAAAAATAACAAAGAAGTTATCGTTCTTTGTGTTAATCCTGGTAATTATAATGCTGGAAGTAAATTAATGGAACATTCTTACATTAATACAGCATTTTTGAATACAGTTGAATATCTAATTAGTAAGAATGGAACTTTTTATAAGTCTCGTATTATTTGGGCTGGTGATTATGCGGATGATGAAGATGATGAAAATGATGAACAAGAAAAAGATGAAGAATACGAATCAATGAATTTATATCATTTAGCTGATGATTATAGTGATTATCAAGGTATTGTCTCATGTAATATGAGTGATTATAAGTATATTGTCAATCATACTAAGAAACAGTATGTTGATAAATATGAGAAATACGAGTGTCATGGAGATAAAATTCATCCTTTGCCTCTTCTAGTGTCTGAAGGTAATGGTAAAGGTGGTGGTGATTATTTCGGTCAAAATGAAGAATTGTGTGGAACCTGGGCACGTGATGTTATTTCAATGGAAAAAACAATTCCTGATGGATATGAAAAGCTAGAATGTCATTTTAGTGAAAATTAAAAATTAAAAATTAAAAACATCTTTTGAAATTTATAATCAAAAAATTTTTTATTTAGTATCTATAAAAATCTTTAAATAAAAATTGAATAAATATATATAATTTAGTATAGTGTTCAATATTATATTCAACAAAATGGTTACTCACGGTTACGTAGTTTTTAAATATGAAAGAATTTATTACATTTATTATAATCACAGTGATTCATATTGTTCTTGTTTAGGTGTAGAAGTGTTTAATAATATCAATAATATGATTAAGACAAATTATATAAACCACTATAAAAAACAGTTATTACGCATACCTTTAAGAAAAGAAACTTCCGAAGGGACTCAGCATTTTTATTCAATATATGATTCTCTTTATGGTTATGAGGGTGTAACTTATTATACTTCTACAAGACAACCTTCTAATGAATATGTTTATATTATTGATTTTGATCAAGAAGAATATACAATTACTAAATATGGAAATTCTTATACTTTTGATTTATTTGATATACCTGATGATTGGATGGATATTGTTGAAACAAATGAAGGATACTTTTATTCAAACAAAAAAGAACATGATAATGAAAAAATAAATAAAAGAATTAAAGAATTAGAATGCGAAATAAATGAATTAAAACTTAAAATCATTAATTAGTCTAATAAATATTTATTTAGATTTTCTGTAAAAAAATATTTTTTTTATTTTAATTTATGAGAAAATCTTAACAAAGATTAGCTATGTTTACCAATGTTTTCTGAATTATTTTCTCAGACTGATTTGGTAAACATAGCTAAAATTTGTTAAACATAGCTAAAATTTGTTAAACATAGCTAAAATTTGTTAAACCTTTTCAAAACCTTTCAAATACTTTCAAATACTTTCAAAAACTTTCAAAACCTTTTCAAATACTTTCAAAACCTTTAGCGCCTTCCGCGGGACCTTTGATGATTTTTGGGATTTTGTATTACTATTTTTATTTTCCTTCAGAACTAACATAGAATATTCAATATGTATTTTTTATTTATTATATCAATATCAGAAATTGTAAAATACTTAAAAATATTGAAAAAATACTTAAAAAATAAAAAATCTAAAAGAAATAACGCGCTTAAAAATAATAAAAATATTTTTATAAGTTAAGAAGAATAAGAATAATAAATAATAAGATGAATCAGTATGATGAAAATTTAGATGTAATAACAGGTGTTGTTAAAAAGATTGATAATAATATTAAAAATCTTAATAATAAATCTTCTGAAATTAGATTGAAAATTGAGATGTTAATAAAAAAAGTTAATTTGAAGTTAGAAGATTCTACACAATTACTTCAATTTCAACATTCCATTATTATCAATGAAATAAATTATATCAAAAGTTTAAAACAAATTTTATTAAGTAATATTAATAGTCATTTATATTATTTATCAGAGAATATTTCAATGTTGGCTATCTCTGTATTGAATGTATACAAAGATATACCTGGTAATAATACTAAAACTATTTTAATGACTAATAAAAATGATGAATATCTTAAAATAGTTAGTGATATTACTTTTAATTTGAATTATATTCATGAAATTTTAGATAATTTCAAAAACTATAATCAAAAATTATCAGAGGAGATGAAAACAGGTAATTTTCATTGTAAAACCCTCGAAAATGATATTACTAACGTTTATAGTCATATCAACCTCGAATACCTAAAATATGTTAATGATATGGAAAAAAGAATGGCATATTATGTTGAATTCTCAAATAATATTAGCCAACAAATCGATAATATGAAACTCGCTTCGTTTTATAATTAAAATTTAATTTAATTTATTTTATTTGATTTGATTTGATTTTATTTTCTAATTACAAAAAATAGCATAACTATAGTTTTAGTTATTAAAACAAGCTGAAATAAATTAATTTATTCATTATATTATTGAAATGGACGTTAAAAATATTAGAAAGAATCGTGAATATTGGAAGGAAGAAGAAGAAAAAATCCTTCGTGAGTGGGCAGACAAAGCTCAATGTTATGAAATTATGAATACTAAAAGTCACGAAATATACAATTTCCGTAATACACTATTTGTTATTCCGGTTATTATTATTTCAACAATTACAGGAACGGCTAATTTTGCTCAAGACCGTGTCCCTGCTGATAAGTTAAATATTTTTGTAATGGTGGTTGGTGCTTTTAATATTTTGGCTGGTATTATTACAACGATTGGTCAATATCTTAAGATTGCTGAATTGAATGAATCTTATCGTGTAGGTGCTTTACAATGGGGTAAATTTTATCGTAATATTAAAACTGAATTGATTAAACATCCTTTGGATCGGATGGAGCCTTCATCAATGTTGTCGATGTGTAAAGAAGAATTTGACCGTTTAATGGAAATTTATCCAACCATCCCCCCTAGAGTTATTAATGAATTTAATTCTAAATTTAAAGATAAATCTGATATTTCTAAACCTGAAATTTGTGATGTAATTGAACCAACCCCTGTATTTAATATGTCATCTGAAGAACGTCAAGAAATGATTCGACAATTAACTGAAACTGAATTGAAAGAAGATGAAACAACTGAAAATATTATATCAGGTAATGAAGACAATAAATCAGTAGAAGAAATCAATAATGAAATTGCTATTAAAGTTGATAAATTCAAACAAACTTTCTATAAGATTAATGGTCGTTATCCAACAGAAGATGAATTGAAAGACATGTTAAATGCTTTTGTGAATGACTCGAAAATAGAAATCGCAACCATTGATGGTTCTTCTAATGATGAAGAAGCCTAAACCACTTTTATGCTTTTTTTCTAAAAAAGCAATGGCAAAAAAACACTTTTTCGGAAAAAGTAATATCAAAAAAAATAAAATAATAAAATAATAAAATAAAAAATATTTAAATTTTTCAGTTTTTATATAATTTTCAATCTTTAATCCTTAATATTTAACGGAAAAAGTTAGATTGAAAAGCAACTATCAAATTTTTTATCAATATCATTAATTCCGGAAATAATAAGACGATAACAAACATTATTCATATTATTGTCATTTCGATTAGGGAATAACATTACATATGGAATTTTGACATTATTTTGATAACAACGAAAAATCTGCATAATTTGAATGTATTTTTCTTCTTGTGTCATACTAGAATTTAAAACATCCCATAAATTATGAGTAGTATTTTTAAAGATAAATTTAATAAAACTAATATAATCAAGACATTTCTTTTTTGAATCAATAAAATCAGAGCTATCCATCTTTAGACAATTATTCTCTAAATTTAATAGAATACTGTTGTACATATTTTGAATTACATTATGTATAAATTCAATCCGAAAGTTGATATCATGCATATCATTTAGGTTTAATGAAGTCATTGTGATGCTATTATTATCATGGAAAAATGAATATGAAATAAAACAGCCTTGCTCAGACATTTTAGTAGTATAGTAATTTTAACAAAAATAAATTACCAATATTTCAATAAAAAATTATATATTTTCAATTTTTAAGGTATCTTAAATTATCTAAATATGACTAAAATATTAAAAATAAAAAATAAAAAAAATATCTACAAACATAACTTATCGATAGAGAGAACCCTACTAATTACAAATGAAAGTACTTGCTAAAATCCGCATCAATACGATCGAAGCATCCTGTAATGATACAGAAAGTTTCCCGAATTTCTTCGTTCTTGATTGGAAAAAGCATGATTTCGGGGACTTTCAAGTTCTGTACATAGTAATGAAACAACTTAATCAGCATGATGTGCTGACAATGGTTGTTATGAGGGTCAGTCAGACGTTCGAAGTCATCCATGAAATCGGTGTTTTCAGGACTGTATCCAAATTTCTGAATACGGTCGAAGTCAAACATCATTTTCTTGAAGACCTGCGAAACCTGGTCGAGAATCATAAAATGAGGAGCACGCGAATGCTCGTCAAAATGTAGATTAACGTGGTCCAACCGGTTCAGTATCTTGTTGTAAGACTCAAGTGTAGTCTGGCGAACGATAATCAATCGCATCCAAACATTTTGATCTTCCATCGCGCTAGGCTTGACGGTAGAATGAGCTGCCATAATGGAAACTCAGAAAGTGCATAAACTAGAAAGGATATGCATTACATTTCATTTAGTATTTATAATATCAATTTTTAAGATAGATGAAAATCTAAAAAGATAAAAAGATAAAAAGCTAAAAAACTAAAAAAAATAATCAATAATCAATAATAAAAAAATTGGTGGTACTAAAAAGCACCGAAAACCCACGCAGGAATATCAGAATGGTAACTCAAAACGCCAGAGAAGGAAAAAGCTTGTTCAAACTGCTAGTAAAGATCTCAATAGTAAGACCAATGTACTTTTCAGTTTCACTCACAATTTTCTGATCCTCCAGCGAAATAAAGTTCGAAGCGAGATGTGCTTTAATCTTTTTGTTAAAAGATTCAAGGATGAGGACCAATGTAGTGTACACCTTCATTATTTCGTCACACATCATCTCAAACTCCACTCCATTGGGGACACCGATGTGGATTTTGAAGAAGTCGCCTACTGCTTTTGTAGAGATACCATCGATCTCTACAAGCAGCTCTTCAAACATCGTAAGGATTGGCTGGATGACGTTCCGGTTTTTCTTGGAAAACGCGGAGAAGCCTTTGAGAAGTCCTGCGTACAGTTTCTTCCTTTCCTGCAGTTGTTCAATCGCCTTCTTAGTATATCGACTGACTGACATTATGCCACTATTGATAGAAAGCGCCTCGTCGCAGATAAAGACCTTACCCACGAATCGACCGGGTTTTTCAGCGGGGGTGCCGCTAAAGATTTGAGTACTCATTGTAGAAGACTCAAGATATGCACAAATTATAAAAACCTGTACATATTATATTTTATTTTGAATTATAAATATCAATTTTTTATATTTATCGAAATCTAAAAATCTTAATTAAAAAATAAAATAAAGTTGTAAAACTAGTTATATTTGACATTACTAACACCAAACTCTCCTCCTGTTTTTTTTTCAATATTAATATTAATTTGTTGATCAGTTTGTTCACGCATGGCTTGTAAATGAGATACTAGAATAACAAAATCAAATTCACCTCTTAAATAATCCATAATCATACCTACATTATTCATATTTTCATAATCGAAATTACTCCACCCTTCATCTATAGCTAGAAAGTTAGCTTTCGGAAGGTTTGAAATTTTAATCAATCCTATTCTTAAGAAAAGACTACCTACAAACTTTTCAAATCCAGAAGCATTACTTAATGGTAATTGACCATGGGGTCTAGTAATATATACATTCAAATCCTTTTCAGTAATATTAAAATTAAGAGTAAAATTGACTAAACTAGTAAGCATTTGATTAATAGTATTTTCAAGTTGAGGAATAATCTTATCAATGATAATGAAAGGAACAGTCTTTAAACAGTCTTGGTATGTTGACAAAGTATCTAGTTCTAGGATATACTTTTCCATCTTTTTCTTTTTTTCTTTAATATTTTTCATTTCTGTTTCAACAACACCAATAGAACCTTTCATATTACCTCTTTCTTCTTCTAGTTTTTCTACTCTTTTCTCAGATAATAATAGTTGTTCCATAATACTATTAAGTTCTTCATGAGTTTCAGAATACAATTTAATATTTTCAAACGCTAAATCTAGTTCTTCAATATTCTTTTGTTTTTTATCTAATTTTTGATATTCCATATAACCTATAATTAAAGTATCGAATTCACTGTTTAAATACTTAGTTTTTTTCTTTTTCAGTACATTAATATCTGCTTGAGTTTTTTCATTATCTTCTTTATGTTCGACCATTAAATTGTAATCTTTCCATTGTTGTATATTTTTAGTGACATTGTCGATTAATTCATTAGTTTTTTTGTATTCTTTTTCAGCAATTTTCAAATCTGCTTCACTTCCTGGTTGATATTTTGTATCAAGATGATTTTTAATATTTTCATCTAAATCATCATAAAACTTTTCTAATTTACCTTTTCTAGGATGTAGTTCAATCTGTTTTTCAACAATTTCTTTACAAAAGTTTTCAAGAAGATGTTTTTCTTCCCAATCACAATCTTTAAGTTTTCCAATTTTCTTTTTTGATTGATATAATTTATCTTGTAATTCACCTAAATCTTTATTTAAAGCAATTAAGTCTCTTGATGGTTTTTCAACTTCTTTTTTAATTGGATGAATCATTCTAGAAAGAGAATTAATCTTATCTTCAATTGCTACTAATTTTCCTTTTCTAGTTTCTTCTTTTGATTTCCATTCATCTAGATTAACCCCTGAATAAACCTTACTAATTTTTTCAAATAATTTTAAAACAATTAAGTTATTTTTTTCATCTTCTTCTTCGTCCTCTTCTTCATTATCTTCCTCTTCATTATCTTCTTCTGTTTCTTCTGTTTCTTCTGTTTCTTCTGTTTCTTCTGTTTCTTCTTCTAGGTGTATATTTAGTTTTTGGCTTAATTTATTAACACCTTCGGTGAATTCTTCGATCATTTCCGAACGGTAATCATCTAGACCCCCCTTCTTTGCTAGTTCTTTGTACTGAGAAGGTATTTGATTTATAAGGCTAGAAAGACGAATCATCATACCACTCTCTTTTTGACGATATTCTGTTAATTCTTCTTTTTCTGATTGAATGGTTTCTTCAATCTTTGTTAATTTTTCTTGCAAAGTAATATGATCATCTAATAGATTTTTAAGAGCATCATCTGGTAATTCACTAGTTAAATGTTTGATGACTGCTTTTTTCTCTCTGGAATCTTCTAAAGATAACTCCTTGAGTTTTTCGAAAATATCGATTCTAAGTAATTTTTCGAATTCTTTGCGTTTCTCAGCTGTTGTTGAATCGGCAAATTGGGTATTATTATTCTGTAGTGAAATCGAGGTCATTACCATATCATCGAAAGTTCCGAAATAAGATTCAATAATTTTGCGGGTTTCGGCTGGAGTTTTTCCAGTTAGTTTTGTAGTAACATATTTACCAGTTTCTTTATCTTTGGAAGAAAATGAAAAATCAATGGTTATACTCATGACATCATTTGGTTTTTTATTACCTTTTTTAACAATTGTAAAAGTTTTATCACCCATTTCAATCTCTAATTTACTTTTAAATAGTTTTTCACCTAGGCGCATAACTTCTTTACCAGTACCCTTTCTAGATGTCTTGTCATACAAGGTATATAAAATAACATCTAGAATAGATGATTTACCACTATGATTAGGAGCAACTAAACCCACAATCCCTTTAGCTTTATCAAATGATATATGATTATCTAGTCCATAACAAAAAAGGTTGCTGAATTCTAGGTTCTTTAATTTCCACGAACCACCTAGAATAGCTTCGGCAATCAATATTTGTTGATTATAATTCAAGTTTAATTCTTTGACTTTTTCGATAATTTCAGATGAAACTTTTTTACTAGATAGATATTTTTCAATCTCTGAATTTTGGAACTGAGGATTTGAAACATTAAAAGACAACGAACGTAACATTTCTTCATGTTTATCATATTCTGTATCTTCATCTTCGTCGTCTTCTTGTTGTTCTTCATCTTCTTCACCACCGTCATTCTGAACTTTATTTTCCTTTTCATTTTTAGTATCATTTAGAGTTTCTAAATTTACTTTAGAAGGTGATCCAGGTCCAGAACCTAAAGTCTTCGTTCTAGTATTAGTTTGAATTAATTCTAGGATAGTTCTTTTTTGATTGAATTCATCTATAATTTTTCTTTGTTCAATTCGATTTGTTTTATCATCAATTTCAAGTCTCAAATAACATTTATTTGGAATATTAATATTTTTCTCTTTTAGTAGTTTACCTTCTTTAATTTTTAGGGTAATATACCCATATTCATTTTTAACTTCTTTTAAACAAGTGGTTTTGTTCTTTAAATCCCAAACTAGAAAGCCATGATTATGTTGTGTTTCTCCATGATTTTGTTGAATCAGAGACCCAGCATAAGCCATCTTTTGAGGAATCAAAAATTGGTGTTTATGGATATCACCTAGAAGGGTAAAATCATAACCTTCAAAACTCTTTTTATTGATTCCTCTTTCACCTTCCATAATAGTTCCAGTGTCTGTGATAGCACCGTCAACCCGTCCATGGAATAAAGCTATTTTATGTTCAATTCCTTCTAGGTCAAGATTATCAATATCACTTGCTTTAACAAAATTATAATCAAAAACACTTGTTAAACCAAAAACAACATTGGCAAAACGGTAAAATCCAGATTGACGAAGATAATAACATTGAGAACGACGAATAACTTTTTCAACAATTGGTGTTAAAGAATCAAGACGATTATTATTATTTAAATTGGCATCATGATTTCCAGCAATAATTATCAAAGGCATAATCTTAGCTAGATTCTGAAAAAAATCAGCTGTAATGGAAACACATTCAGGACTTAATTCTGTTTTTGAATGTAGAATATCACCAGTGATAATGATTACACCTTTTTTAGAATCACCTCCTAATTCTTTTTCAACTTCTTCTTTTAAATTTTGATATAAATTATTGAATACTTTTCGATACTCATCATGTCGTTTTTGTAGACGAATGTGAATATCAGAAATATGATATATTTTTTCAATGTTAGTAGAATATTCTAAATCAGCAAATTGGATTTCTGACTCTTCCATTATATATTATGAACTGTATGTATCTATAATATATATTATAATGACTGTTAACTTATAATATTTTTTGTAAAGGTTATAGAAAAAATAAAAATAAAAAATTCTATAAAAATAAAATTTTCTATAAAACTATAACCTAGAAAAGATATTTTAATGAATATTGAAATTGAATAATATTATTTATAAAAGAATGCTTTCTAGATAGTATTTTATCTGAAATGAAAAAGGAAATAAAAAAGATAAATAAAAAAGATAAATAAAAATAAATAAAAAATGAAATAAAAATAAATAAAAAAATTCTAAAACTATAATCCTATACTAAGACTCCTTAAGCAATCAACTATTTACTGGTAAGGTACCAGTGTCCAGTTGTTCTCTCCGTTGTAAGAAAGAATACGACGTCCAGGGACCGTGTAGTACTCACGAATCGCCTGTTTGAAGTGCCTTTGGTTGCGTGGTTTTTCAAGCCACACCTCCATCGAATCAGGTGTCGTGATGACACCGGACCCGAAAAGGTTTCGAAGCGTCCAGTTTTGACGAAACGATCGGTCCTCCCAACCATCGTCCTCCATCTGGATTCCAAGTTCGTATCCGGGAACACGAAGCCCCTGGTACGAAAGTGGAAGAGGGAAAAGAGCTAGCTCTCCACTGCGGCCATCTTTCGCTAGCACAAAGTAGCGACGATCCGCGTAGGAGAAGGGGAAATCACTCAAAGTGATATTGATTGGAACTTTATTCATTTTCCAGAGATGACACCAAAAATTTAATTATGGGGTCAATATTATTTAATCTTAAAAAAAATAATCAATTTTTATTAATAACAATTAGTAAAAAAATCCAAAAAATTTATTTATGAATATCATTATACATATCTTCCTCATATAATACAATACTATGTTCAGTTCTATTAGTTCTATTAGTTTTATTAGTTTTATTTTCCTCAATTTGCTTATCTAAATTATGTTTATTTTCTATAAAAGATTTATAATGAATGTCTTCTTCATACATAATTGGGATAGTATATGTTATTTTTATTTGATTTTTTATTTTAATATCTTCAATTTCCATCTATATATATTTTATCTATATTTTATCTATATTTTTTGTATTAGAATAAAAATAAATTATTTTAACTTATCAATTTAATAAATTTTATATTTTTTTTAGTTCATTTCTACATCTGGCATATTGTTCATTGATTTTTAATTTATTAAACAAATTAACACAATCAACTACATTTTTTCCATTCCAAATGTATTTTTTACTAGTTAATAATGTTTGAAAATATTTATTTAATTCAATGATAGATGAAATTAATTTGAATCTCATGTCAATTTTATCATCTAAATCTTCTGAATAAAGTATAAATGTACATAAAAATAAATAATCATTGAAAGGTTTTACAACAAATAAATTATTTATTTTATTAAGATAATCTGTTTCATGTATTGTTTGTTGTAAGTATTTCCATATAGGTTTTAATTTAAAATCATTTGGATATCTATTTTTTATATTATCTGATACATTTGTTTTTGTACTGGTTTTTGTACTGGTTTTTGTACTTGTTTCTGAATTAGGTTTTTCATTTTTGATTATATTAATTTTTTTTTGTGAATCATTTAAATCAATATTTTTTATATACCTTCCATTATCTCTAGTATTTTGTATAGTATGTAATAAAGAATCATTACCATATAATTTAGTTTTATAATCTAATTCTGATTGACAATATTCTTTATAAAAAGTTAAATTTTGTTGTGTTTTTATTATTTCATCTTTTAAATCTATTGTATCTTCATCAATTTGTTCTTTTAATAATGATTCATTTATATTTGTTTGTGGAATGATATCAGGATTTATATGTGTAATAGTTGTAGGTGTATGTGTAGTTGATAAACATCTATCTTCTAAATTATTAGTTAATTTATCAATTGATTCGTTAGGTAATTTTATGAATGATTTTAGCATATTTTCTCTATCTTTTATTAATTTTTCAAAAAAATTTTCATAAGAATTATTTGGAATGTCCTCTTCAATAACATTATTAGTAATAATATTAGTAATAATATCAGTATTGATGTTTTCTTTTTCTAAATCCAAATTATTATTAGATGTGTTTTCTAGATTATTATCTATCGAAAAAGATAATAAAAAAGTGTCATCATTAACACTAATAGAATCATCTTTTAGATCAAATTCATCAAATGTTAAATCAGTATCATTTAATTTATCTTCTTTCAAATCAAATTTATCAAAATTAATTTCCTCTTCTTTAATTTCATCTGAAACTGTTATTGGCATTGATGTTGGCATTGATGTTGGCATTGGAGGTTGGTTTGTTTTGTTTGTTTCTAGATTTTTATTGATTTTTGATTTAATATCTAAATTGATATCATTTGGTATGTCAACTTTGTTTTCTTTTAGTATCAACTCTCTGGTCAGTGTTATAACTTTAACATTTGGATCATATTTAGGGTCAGATTTTTGTATATCTTTAACAAGTATATCTGATAATTGCTTTTTTTCCCAATTAAATAATTCTAGATGTTTTTTAGTTTCTTCGTGTCTTTTTAAATTATCAAAAATTCTAAATTGTCTACAGCATGAAGGACAAAAATATTTATTCTTAGGATCATAATTAATATTTTCTTTACATGTTTTTAAATGTATATTATATGAAATTTGACTACTAAAAACAAAGTTACATTCACCACATATTTTTTCAGCCATTTTATTTTATTATATTTATAAATGAAAAAATGAATTTATAATAAGCGTAAAAAAAATATTATTTTTGTTATATTAGAATACATCAAAAACATATCAAAACATATCTCATATCTCAAAAAATGAAACTTAAATCAATTGGTGGAAAAGGTTGAAAATAGTTTTCAGTACTAATATCCACAAGTGTTTTTGTTTGATTTGATGAAGTATATTGAGATAACCTATTAAAGAAGTCTATTTTAGAACTTTGAATACTATAACCATCATAAATATATTTAATTGAATATGGATAATTTCCAGCAATCAACAAATAATTAAAAATGATGTCATACAAATCACCAAACTTTAATTCATCAATATTTAATATAGCCCACGATAAAATGAACTTACCTGAAAAAGAATTAGCTACAAAAGTTTGATGTTTTATACAAATATTATAACACACCTTCGAAATATCATACCAAATATTATTCCAATAGTAAATTTTATAACTGTTACTTCGTAAATATTCTAATTTTAACTTATTGTATAGCTTAAACATATATACATAATGAATATCTATTTGACTAAAATCAAAATGAAAATAACTATACCCTCGATTTATCATTTTGAAAATATCAACTATATTAGTAGTTTCAAAAGGAACATTGAAATTTTTGTTTAACCTAATTACGAACTTTTTTTCATTGTTCTTAATATTTAATATAGACTCAATGCTTTGATCTAGATTAAGTGAATATTCAAAAGGAGAAGAAGAATATTTTAAATAAGACATTGAAAAATTAGAAAATGTGAAAGAACTATGTTCTTCAATAATTTTTTGTAAGGAAGAAGACCCCTTTGGAGTTTTTATTTTATGTTGAGGATTAATACTAATACCAACAAATTTTTCATCTTGTTTATTTTTCCTCAAATTGCGACGTTCCTTTCTATAATTTTTCTTTAGATTTTTAAATTTAGATCCAAAATTAGAATAATAACTTTTAATATCAAAATCCTGTTCTTCATCACCAAAGTAAACCGAGTCACTAGAAATACTTACCATTTTTAGATGATAAGATAAGAATGTTTTGATTAATGATTGTCAAAACAATAATATATAATAAAAACATTTTTTATCAATTTTTATATTATTTTATTTTATCAAAAAATCCCATAAATAAATTATTTATTTTTCTATTAACTTATTAAATAGATACTAATATAAATACTAGTATAAATATAATGAGCTGGGTATCAAATCTTTCATTATCGAATAAATTATTAGTTGCTGCTTTTGTTGCGGGTATCATTAACCAAACATCAACATTTATAGTTTTATATCTTACAAAACAACCAATCTATGGTATGTTATGGCTAAATTTATTTGGATCTATTATCGGATATATTACAAATAGTTATGTATATGGTATTCATCATATAGTATGGGAAATGTTTTTGAGATGGACTATTATTACATGTTTAACATTATTTTTAACGATTAAATTATATAAATATATTGAAGACATTGAAATAATTAAAAAATGGAAAAAGGAATTATCCGGATTTAATTTGACTATATTTAATTATTTATTAATTTTAGCAACGACATGGGTGATATTTATTGTATGGATTTACGTTATGACAACAGATTATGTTTTTGTTTACAGAAAAGGAAAAATAATTAATTATATTGACATTCTAATATTATGTACTACAATATTGATAGTAGGTATTGACCAATACTTAACTAAAATATACATAAATCAAGATAAAATACAAGATAAAATACAAGACAAATAATTAAATTATCTATTTATATTATAAATTATAATAACAATACAATAAAAATAGAATAAACATAGTATATCAATAATAATGAGTTCACCTATAATTATTAAATCTTTTTTAACATCATCTATTACAGGAACTATAACTCAAACTTCTGGATTTGGAATTCTTAAATTAACCCAAAATCCTTTACTAAGTATTCTATGGATTGAAATATTTGGAAATATATTAGCTTATATAGCCCAAAGTTATGTATTTGGTTTTAAAAAAATTATGTTAAGTACAATATTAAGATGGGCAATTGTAGTATGTATTAGTTTATTCATGTGTGTCAAAAGTTTTTCATACTTGAATAATCTTAAAAAAGTAAAAGAATTAAAAAAAAAATTTACTGGATTAAAGTTAGATATTTTAAATTTTGCTGTACTAACATTATCAGTTGTAGTAGTATTTCTAGTATGGGATTATTCAATGAGAAGAGATTATATATTCAAAACAACAAATTCAGATAAAAATACCCCATATGATTTGCTACTTATAGGTATTACAATAATAATAGTTGCGATTGATAGATATTTTTATAATTACAAAATTACAAATGAATAATTATGATTGAGGCAAACCTAATCTATTTTTTAATGTTTTAACTAAAGATTTTCTTGCTTCATATTTACCTTCTAATCTCGATAGTTTTTTCATTTGACTAGACGATAATTTCTTTATTTCAGCATATCTTACTTTATCTTGAGCATATTTTATCAATTTGTTTTCTGATTTTCTAAGTTTATTTGTTAATATTTTTTCTTTAGATTTGAAAATATCAAATAATCCTTTACCAAATTGTTTGAAAGTTTTAGACTTACTCTTTCTTTTTTTCATTGAATTAATTTTTGTTTTTTTCATATCAATTGATATTATTTTATTATTTTATATTTTATTATTTTTTATTTATTAAACAGAAATTTTTATTTCAAAACAGTTAAAACTTTAGCTACACTTGATATGGTTGGTATTTTAATATTATTTTGTTCTTTTTTTTGAAGTTGTATAGGATGATAAGGATGACGATGACGATGATGATAATAAGTCTGATATTTTTTTTTACCTTTAAAATTATAATATCTCTTATTTAATGATGGCGATTGATGTGGTGTATTTGATGATTTCATTTTTTTTGTAATTCTTCCAATATCACCTGGTGAAGCAAAAGATTCAATACCTCTTAAAATAGTATTCTTTTGTAATGCTGCTTTAGATAATTCAAAAAAATTACCACCTCGACTTCTTCTTCTAAACAAGGAAAATAAAGAAGATTTTTTTTTAATATTATTTTTATTGGGGGAATATTGTGTAATACCTTTTTTATTTTTATTTTTAAGTACATTTCCTAAATCATCTATATCAACACCAAAAAAATTCTTAAAAATTTTTGTACTTTCTTTTTTTATTTTTGGTTTCCCACCAAATTTATTTATTTTTTTTGTTTTATATATTTTATTTGATTTCTTTGTCATTTTATTTTTACATTATTTATTAGAAATAAAAAATTTATAGTTTAAATATTATATTATAATACTGTACTTTTCAATAATAAATGCATATTTATCATCCATTAATTTATTTTTAAGATAATTATCAAAATTTTCTTTAACATCTATTGTAAGATTAGAATTATCATAATAAAAATTTATTGAATCCGAATTAACCCCACCCCAATCACGTTTTTTTCCTTTTTTTGATTCTTCAAATAAAAAATCTATATTATTCAAAACATATTCTAACTTTGATGGTATTTTAATATCTAAAAAATCATATAAGTTTTTTATAAAATCTACTTTATTTGTGACAATATCTTCATAGAAAAATAAAATTTTTTTTCCAGAAAAATTTAAATAAAAATCAATACAATTAAAATAAAGATCAAAGCTAGAATTTTTTATTTGATAATCATTATGTCTTAATAAAACTTCTTTTGGATTTCTGATAATAAAAATAAGATTTTCTAAATTATTTATATCATAATTATTAACTGGGTTATGATATTTATGATATGAATTTGTTGTATCAATATCTTTAATATCTAAATTAATATTGAATGGAATTTTATTTGGAAATGTATTTTGGTAGATTGGTAT
>JACCDO010426262.1_pt1 | contig 17783 bp, 18 predicted proteins | sample 7446101 | NCBI WGS metagenome assembly JACCDO01 (sample SAMN15323440, study PRJNA562643) | freshwater metagenome | isolation source: river surface water | place: USA:Blue River Watershed | collected 2017-08-16 | reverse complement strand
TCAAATTGGCCTAAATTATTAGGATATCATGTAATAAATTATTTAGATGAGACAGCTATTGAACTAGATATCCCATTCAAGGGATTTTTACCAGAAGATCAATTAAAAGTTGTTTATACTAAAAAAGATCCATTTTTAAATTTTGAACCTGTTGATATTTTTGATTTAGGAATCAAAGATAAAAAAGTTAAACAATCAATACAGATATTACCTAAGAACTATGATTTAGATGGAAAAAGATATTTCTTAAAAAATATAGATTACACTAAATATAGATTTAGATTAATAGATGGGTTAGACCTAATTAGACTAACAGAAGACTTTTATTGGATTCTTGATGCTGAAGTATCAGATGCTATAATAGGTATAGATAATGATCAAAATATTATTTGGTACAAAGGAACTTGGGAAGGTGGAAGATGGTTTGGTGGAACTTGGATATCAGGAACTTGGAAGTCAGGAGATTGGTATGACGGAGTTTGGTCATCTAAAATCATAACAGATAAGCTTTTATCAGTATCAGTTGATAACTCAAATACAAATGAGTTTAGTTCTAACTGGTATGGTGGAAGATGGTTTGGTGGAACTTGGCAAAATGGTACTTGGTATTCTGGTAGATGGTACGGTGGAACTTGGGATAGAGGTAGATGGTTTGATGGTACTTGGAATGATGGTACTTGGAATAATGGAGTATTCTCAGGTGGAATATGGGTTCGTGGAAATTGGAATAATGGTAAATTTAATACAGATTCCAGCCTTTCATATTGGTTAGATGGTAAATTTTTAGGAGGTGATTTTGAAAATGGAATTTGGTATGATGGCGAATTTAGTGAATTGCCATTTAATAAATCAAGATTTGGAACTAAATCATTTAACAGTAGAAATTCTATTTGGCATGGTGGTAAGTTTCTAAAAGGTGAATTCCACTCATTCCTAAATATAAATGACGATGGATTACCAGATGTTTCGGAAATACATAAGTATTCAACTTGGTACACAGGTGTATTTAGTGGTGGAGTATTCTATGGAGGTAATGTTTATAATATCAATTTTAACTCATCTCTATGGCAAGGTGGCATTTTGAATGAAATTAATATAATAGGGATAAAGAGTAATAGCATCTATAACCATTTTATTTTAGATGGTATTTATAGATTTAATATAAACGATATATTTTATGTCGTTGATAAGTTCACAAATGGTGTTTATTCTGTATTTGGAACAACAGAAAATCCTAAAAAATATGTAGTTTTAGATACGACAATAGATGAGGCAAATAATAGAACCGAAGTATTTGTAGATGTTCTTTTATCAGATATACTATCAGTAAATACTGGAATAGTGAACACTAATTTAAAATGTGTTTCAAGCTTTAAAGATTCAACTTGGAATTCAGGAATTTGGTTTAATGGAGTTTTTGATGGTGGATATTACAATGGCGGAATATGGTATCATGGTAATTTCTCAGGAATTTGGGGATAAAAAATATAAAAAATTATGAAGAATAAAAAATCAGAACAAATCTTCCAAATACTTTCAATATTAGCAATCGGTGCTATGGTTTGGCTATCATTAGCATCTGTATTAAAATTTATATTTTGGTTATTAAATTAATATATACATTATGAATAATAGAATAAGAAAATTTACAGAAGCCATAGAAGTAAGTAAATTTAAAGAAGTCATTGATGAAGTAAAGAGCCTAATAGAAGGAACTATCGAAAAGTCAGGTGGTGAATTTAACTCATTTGTTGATTCATATGTTAAAAATCCAACTGATACAAAAATTGAAGGACTAATTGATGAGAAAGATATATTTGATTTTTATTTAAAATATAGAAATCAAATTGATGAATGTCTTCAAGGTATAAATTTCTATGATGAGGCACCTGGTGTAATAAGACTATATGACTACATAATAAAAGGAACTATGGTCGCTGTCTCAGAATTTGTAAAGTCGTTTTCAAAGTAATTCCATTAAATCGATGTGGAAATGAAAGTGGTTCAATATTAGAAATAATATACTTGAAAATTTAATTAATTGAAATAAAAATCCAAAAATATTAGAAATAATATTAAAGTTTACAACTCTAGATATAAGTCTAACAAGTAATCCTATAGTTATCAGAAATAAAAAGATATACCAACTATTAGATACTAAACCAATAGTGAACCATAAAAATTCAACTATAATAAATATTGAAAATATAGTAAAAATGTTATATTCTTCGGTAGTTTTAAAATCCTTTCTATTTATTTCCTTACCAGTTACTTTCTGATATGTTAAGATCCAATGTCTGATTTTTGAAAATTTGAAAAAATTTATAAGATTTGAAAAAGAACAAATTAGTATAAAAAGTCCAATAAAGTAAAAAATATTACCTAGCATTAAATATTCTTTTTATTTTTATATTAAAATAAATTACTTTGTTTGTAGAGCGTGAAATTTTAAATATATATACAAAAAAGTAATTTAATTAATGGTTACACCTTTATATAAACACCTAAAACAAAATGGCACTTCGTTTTATGCTTTTCCAGGTGCGGCCGAAGATATATCAGCAGCGTATCAAAACTCAAACTATAAGATGTATTTTTCAAAATACATTCTTTTAAATTTTCCAGTGCAAAATTTAAGTGAACCAGGTGGAACATCTTCTGAATATATTCAATGGGATTTTTCAACATTTAATTCACTATCAATAACCCAGCCTGATAATTATGCAGACCAAGTAATTGAATCTCTTAGAAATTATGTTGCTAATCATGAAATTACTATTAGAGAGTCTAGACTAAATAATACAGAGTATTACTATGATAATACAGCATTAGAGACAACGGCTGAGAAAATATTTTGGAAATGGTGTAAGAAAGTAGGTATAATTAGTTTTGAACCAGCTTTGCCTGAGGATGAATATTTTAATAATTTAACAGAATTTGAAAGAAAAAATGTTAATGACGACTTTTACTTCAGAGAATATTTGTGGAAAGAAAGAGATACATCGGAATATACTATAAACTATATTGAAAATGGAACAGCACCAATAGATGGTACACAAGTATCTCAAGGAGATCAAGCATTAAAATTTATATTTAATGGATTTACTAACTTTAGACAAGGTGATATTATAGAAATCGATGGTGATATAACATATCAACAATTTCTTGATGATATTTATGGACCAGCATCAACTTGGCAAGGTCCAATTAGAGTAAGAATACTAAGTGTAACTGTAAATATAGATGATAATCATGAAGTAATAGTTGACTTTCCATCACTTATAACAGGAGCAGACCCAGGTGGTGACTCATATGGTAAATTAGTATATAATAGATTAGTTCAGTATATAGGTGAAGTAAATGGAGTTTCTAATGTACAAGAAGCTAATAAAGCATATACAGAGGTATATGCACACGTTCCTGACCACACAGGTAAAACACCAGACATTTTGTTTAGAACAATGGCTGATGAAAACTACAAACCAGGTATGATATTCCCAATTATACCTAATCAGTACCAGCCAGAAATTTTAGGTGCGGAATTATTTTCATCACCAATTGTTAGTAATCCACAAAATTATCCAGGATCATATTACGGTCAATTTGATACTGAAGATTATACATATGAAGTTGCGAATGGTGATTCATTAAGAAGAAGTGGAGATTACTATGGTGTAAATGGTGATATAAATACACCAGAGGTTGATGGTTCAACAGTAGATGGTATAATTGTAGACTTTGATACAACTCACTATGTGAAAATGAATTTACCAGATAGAGCTTTATCAAACTTTGATCAATTCAATGCGTTAGAGGTTAATAATACACCACCTGTCGATTTCGAGTTTAATGCTATATTATGGTACTATACAGTTGAAGACAGCTTAGGTAATAAAAAAACAAATTTATATGGAATATCTTTCTTAGATCATCCAGATAATAGTATAAAAGAAGATGAGATTTCTTTAAGGTTTCCACCTTACAAGAAGCTAGCAACAACTGATAATCAAGATGGTACAGCTTATGCATTTGCATTAAATTTGAACTTCAATATTATACATGAAAATCCTATTGAGGCATATAACCCAGAAGCAGTAAATTCATTATTTAGTATGAATTTATTTAATGAAGCTATGAAAAGACTTGCATCCGCAAATGATAGCTTCTTAGATATAATAAGTGAACACTCATCAATGAAAGATGAGATTTTAGGTTTAAAACAACTTCTATACTCACAAAAAGATTTCTCAGTAATAAACTCTAAAATATCAAATTTAGAAGACTTACTACAACTCTATAGTACAATGCAAAGTGAATCAAGTGATACTATTGAGGTTGAAATAAATTCTCAATCAACACCACCAAGTATAAGATATAATTCAACAGACAGAAGATATAAATCTATTGAAATATATAATACTACTGATATGTATAACACAAGTGGTGTTATACCAATTGAAATTAATGTTCCGAGATATAAAGATTTCATGGTGCATATAATTAATAATGATGAAGTATTTTTAACTTTACCAAACAACGATAATTTAAAATTATCTTTATCATCAGATTTAGAATTCAGACAAAGTGTTGATATTTTAATAACCGGATCGGACTTATCAAGTGAAAATAAAAAGTTAGATATTTATATTTCAACTATTAATCCACTTGGTTTAGCAACAGCATCAGCAACGGATACAACAGAAATACAAACTTTAATAATAAGTGATATAGACCTTCCAGTTTTTTATAATAAAACAACTGCTCAGCCTAATTCAGCAAAAACTTGGAAGAATTTTAAATTTGATATAGATTTTAATAGTGATATCACATTAACAACAAATAATTTGTTAGAAATAACTTTGGATAAAAATCCACAACTTGTTTATAATTCAATTAAACAGGGAGATACTCTAAGTCTACATAATTTATTCATTGGAACAAGCTCTGTTTTTGACTTCTCTGGTCAATACTTAGTAAACTCAGTTACAGCCACATCATCATTGGTAAGATTAGATATAACATCAAATAATGAATTTGTAGATTACGGCAGCGGACAGCTTCCATTATTAATACACGGTACTGCATCATCATTACTATCAAATGCTCCTTATTTAGACATCAATAAAGGTCAAATGATCAGGATAACTAGAATTAATGAATTAGATCAAATACCAGTTGATGAAAAATATCTAATAGAAATAAAGGATATTCAATATTAAGTTTTAGACATTTAATATATATGTAAATTAAATGTCTAAAATATGTGCATAGGTTGTCCCGGTAACAATTCAATATTTGGTAATACAAGTCAGTTTATAAAATTACAAGGTTCCGACTTTGTTGCAATTGAAAATATAAACACCGTAGAGAGACTAATAGGTGGTGATATAAGAATTCCTTATAAACAATTATTAAAAAGTAGAGTTATCTTAAAGGCTGGACAGGCTAATTACTTACTAAACCATTTAGGATTGGGTGATAATGCAACATTTTTAGCTATTAAAGCCACATACAATACAGCATCTGTAAATGAAGAAGATAATTATGTTGACTATTACTACTATAACAATTTATCAACTAGATTATCATTCAATCAATTATTAGTACTAACTGGTAACTCAGCAAATAGAATTGAGCAATTATACTTAACAAATCCAAATACTAAATATTCAGTAGTTTTAGATGTTATGGTAGCGATAATTGATGATGAGTATTCATTTTTCAATGACACTATTAATCAATTTGGAACATCATTTACTGGCCTTTCATATACTGATATCGGGACATATGTTATTAATCAATCAATTGTTGTTAATGATGTTAATAATAAACCATTAATTTATTTAAATTTAGCAAACATTAATTCAATTTCCAGGTCTGTAAAAATACTAACGATTGAAGATGATACATTAGGAAATATCTTACTTTTATTTAATACAGAGTATGATGCTAGACAAGCTTATTCTTTAATATCATATGTATTGTCTAATTCAAATGTTAATATTGCTGATTTAGACCCACTAGCAGATGATATTGCACCAAAAGTTTATTTTTATTCAAATGTTGGTAATTCAGGTTCTGGTTATACCATTTCATCATATGCAACAACATCTGTACCGGTTTATGCAGGTGCTACATATTCCGATTTTGGATACACCTTCTCAACAACATTATCTATTTCTGACTATGGATCAGAAATAACTAAGGCAAATCTTATCGATAGCTTAATAAGTAGTGTTAATGATAATAGAGATGGAACAATGAGTATAACGGTATCAAGTATATTACTGTCTGGTACAAATAGTCAGACTATAAATACAATTACTGGCACTGGAACACATTCAATGACATTCAATATAGGTGACATAGCATTTAACTACATAGATGGTGTAATAGTTTACCTAAATATAACATCATAAAATTATTTTTTAAAAATGCCTTACAGTTATCCTACTTTTATTGGTCCGGTAAGTACAAGTGATAAATTGATAAAGTTTTATGACACAAAAGGTGTCTTAGTAAGATCTTTAGATCCTTTTAAAGTTGTAACACTCTTAGCTTCAAATAATTTAGTTATTGTTAAATTAAAGTCATCACAATTTAGTTTAGATTTTACAACTTCAAATGAAGCTAAACAGGCACTTTCACTATTACAATCAACTATAGATTCTTTAACAACTAATATATCCCCATTATTTGTAGAAAGAACTATTACTAACTACGTTACAACAATAGGATCAACTGGTCCTCAAGGAAATACGGGACCACAAGGTAGTAGTAGTGGAACCGGTGGAACTGGATCTGGAACACAGGGTGCTCAAGGACCATCTGGTGGTGGAACTGGATCCGGATCTCAGGGAAATACTGGACCTCAGGGAAGTCAAGGAACATCAGGCGGTGGAACTGGAAGTCAAGGAAATACTGGACCTCAGGGAAGTCAAGGAACATCAGGCGGTGGAACCGGAGCAACTGGAAGTCAAGGAAATACTGGACCTCAAGGAAGTCAAGGAACATCAGGAGGTGGAACTGGAGCAACTGGAAGTCAGGGAAACACTGGACCACAAGGACAAATTGGATCACAAGGTCCTGGTAATGTAGTTAGTTCATTAACATATTCAGCTAATACACTTTCGCTAATTCAACAAGGACCAACAATAAGTGTTATTTTACCATTTGTTTCATCAGCTGATTCTAATTCACTAACAATAACAAATTATCAAATATCACTAAATGATACCATAACTGGTAATAGAACCTTTGCAAATAATGTATCAATAGCAGGTAACTTAATTGTAACTGGAACACAAACAAATGTTACAATAACAGATCTATCTGTTCAGAATAATGTAATAACATTAATAGACGGATTTACAAGTGGTGAACCAATATATGATGCTAAAATTTTAGCATCTAGAGGTAGTTATCAACCAGCTGTATTGAAATGGAATGAAACTATTGATTCATGGCAAGCAGGTCTATCTGGATCAGAAAATACTATATTGGTAGGAGTCGGATTTGGATTAACTAGAAGTGGTTCAACAGTATCTTTGGATTTATTAATAACTGGACCGACAGGTGCTCAAGGTAGTCAAGGAGTTAATGGTGCTACGGGAAACCAAGGAAGTACCGGACCACAGGGTAATATTGGACCACAGGGTGAACAAGGTTTAATTGGATCTACAGGAACACAAGGAAATACTGGACCTCAAGGAAGTCAAGGAACATCAGGCGGTGGGACTGGAGCAACTGGAAGTCAAGGGGATACTGGACCTCAAGGAAGTCAAGGTCCACAGGGTAATACCGGCAGTCAAGGATCAACAGGACCTCAAGGTGAGCAAGGTTTAATTGGACATACAGGTTCGCAAGGTAATACCGGTAATCAAGGATTAACAGGTCCACAAGGTAATCAAGGTCAAGGAGGTCCAACAGGTGTTCAAGGATCGACAGGACCACAAGGAATAACTGGTGCACAAGGACCTACAGGACCAACAATTACATCTTTCACATTTAGTAATGATGTTATATCAATAATACTAACAAATACTACATATAGTGTTACACTAAATCAGTTTATAAATTTATCTACACAAAATTTAACCGTTACCAATTTTAATGGTCCTGATAATAGAGTTGTTGAGGCAACAACAACAGGTTCACTAACCGCATCAAGAAGTTTATACACAACATATATAACTGATCTAACAGCACAAGGACAAATAACTAATCCTTCTAACTGGTCAGTAAATGGTGTATGGATAGGAACAACAGTTTCTAATGTATATGCTGGTCAAAGACACTATGATAACAATTATTTATATGAGTCGATAACTGGAAATGGAAGTACAGCTACATTCATAAGATTATTAAGAGGATAAATTATGGCAATAATAGTTGATAAAAATGGACTACCTTATTTAATTTCAGACAATATTATCGAAGAACCACCACCATCAGGTCAAATATTTGATAATATAAAATCACTCGCAGTTAGTTTAAATTCTATAACAAACATAACAAGAACAAATTTAGGAACAGTTCAAAGTACAATACAAAGTGCTAACTCAACATTCAATGTATTTGCTGTAGTAGGTCATCAGAGAAATTCAGAATCCCTTCAAGGTGTAGCAAACTCATCTGGAAAAGTAATCTTCACACAGGAAAACTTTGTATATAATACATCATCCTCAAATAGATTATCAACTGGTAAAACAATAGTTGATATGTCTGGTGGTATTAATTCTTCTATACCTGAAATTGATGGTAAAAAATGGATGGGTATGGCAGTATATGATGGTAACACAAATGGATTTAGAGGAATAATGTTATGGATTTTTACAAATGAGTTAGTAACATCTACCGGTGGTGTAATAACAGGCACTGCAAGTGTTACCAATGCATCTAGTATATTTTTTCCAGGAATATTTACATCAACAAATAATTTTAGAAGAATTTATCAAGTTGTGGTAGGATCTAATGGAAATATTTCAGCCTCTAATGTCACTGGAAATGGTGGTTGGCTTTTTAGTTCCGCACAGGCTCCATTATCTACAGGTTATAATCTCACTTCAAGATTTTCAAGTGATGATGGAATATGGGCCTTTGTTTTAGGTGCAAAGGTAAATGGTGATACACCTGGTCCTAGTTACAAAATATCAAATGGATACGGATTTGGTAACTTTAACAATGCAGATATTAGTTCTTCACTCTATTGGGCAGGAACTAGTATATCAACAACAAATTATGTTGGTTTTGTATTTACTGGTGATGCCTGATTTAAAATTTTTTATATATAAGATATGTCTACGCAATCACAAAATATCTATTCAGAGAGAATTAGACCAGGTAATTTAGTAGTAACAAACTTTACTGCTTCATATATCTATGGTACATTTACAGGAACATTTAATGTAAATTTACCAACAAACTCTGGATTAAAATTAAGTAATGGATCTTTTGCTATAAATCCAGACACATCTGGATTGAATGTCAGTGGTTCCACCATATCTTTAAATACAATTATATCTGGAAATAGAACATTTACAAATGATGTTACAATACAGGGTTTTCTAAATATTCAAGGTACTCAATCAATAAGTAATATTTCAAATTTATCTATTTCAAATTCATTCTTAACTCTCTTAGAGCGAGCCACCGGCAGTCCAAGTGTAAACGCATCGAGAGATATACAAAGAGCGGATTCACAACCTGCTAAAATATGATGGAATGAAAATGTAGATTTATGGTATGCCGGATTATCAGGATCTGAGGTTCCAATTGTTTTGAATGCAGGGTATGGATTAACTAAAAGTGGTGACACAGTTTCATTAGATATAACAGTAGAAGGTCCAACAGGACCAGCTGGTTCAACCGGACCACAAGGATATAGTGGACCACAAGGTGATCCAGGTTTAAATGGTGATCCAGGTCCACAAGGTTTTCAAGGAAATACCGGACCAACTGGTTTTCAAGGTTCACAAGGATTAACAGGTCAACAAGGTAATACAGGACCTCAAGGAATAACAGGTCAACAAGGTAATACAGGACCACAAGGAATTTCAATAGCCTCAGGAAATGCTGCTAACTGGGAATTCAAATTAGGCACTGCAAGTAATGGACAATTTAACTTTCAAGCTGTCGGTTTAAGCTATACAGATGATTTTTCTGTTGTTGAAACAATCGAAATAAATTACTATAATTACGATAATAGTAACTTTACTAATTGGATAGGAACACTTTCTGATTGGGTTAATCAATATGGACCAAACTCTGCAATTATTCAAATAATTCAAACATCAAATAGTTCGAGATATGGCATATATTATGTTACAAGTAGAAATGTTGGAGGTAGTGCTACAAAATTCTATCTATCATCACTTGCTAATTCAGGATCAACTTTATCAGATGGTACTTTATATACAATTTCTTGGTTATTATTAGGAAATAAAGGTATGACTGGAACAAATGGTACTACTGGAACTCAGGGAAATACTGGACCACAAGGAAATCAGGGCACATCGGGTGGTGGAACAGGATCTACTGGTCAACAAGGTAATACAGGTCCACAAGGAAATACTGGACCACAAGGTCCGTTAGGAGGTGGAACCGGAAATACTGGACCACAAGGAAATACTGGTTCTATAGGTACACAAGGAAATACTGGACCACAAGGAAATACGGGAGCACAAGGAAATCAAGGTGTTTCGGGCAATCCAGGTTCTATAAGAACTGATAATTTCACTACTCAACAAGTCACTATTACGCACAGTTTTGGGTATTATCCTATAATACAAGCATTTGATCAGAATGGTATAAAAATATTTGATACGGATTATGTCATAACACACAATTCAACAAATTCATTTACAGCAACATTCTCAAATTGGGGAATCGGATTCACTTATGGTACAATTATATCAGGTGGTTCTGGTTATGATTTTGTGGTTGATAATACTGGTGATAATAGAATTTTGACATCAAATGGTACTGCAACTGGCTCAGTAGCTGAGAGTAATTTAACATTCGATGGTGGAACACTTACAGTTTCAGCAACTGCTTCATTAGCAGGACATACAATTTTTGCAGAAACATCGGAAGTAGTAAATTCAACACCTGGTGCCACAGCGACAAATGTTGTCTATGATTTCACAACTGGTGCAATTTGGTATCACGCAACTGCTTCAACTAATTACTCAGCTAACTTTACGAATATACCAACGACTAACAACAGAGCGATAACTGCTACAATTATTATATCACAGGGTGCAACAGGATATTCACCAACTTCTGTAAGAATAGATGGGGTAACACAAAGTATAAAATGGTCATCTGGAACATATTCGGTATCTACAAATAAAGTTGATATAGTAGGATTTACTTTCTTGAGAAGTGGAAATTCTTGGGCTCAGGTATTTGGTCAAATAAGTTCATTTAGTTAATATATACTAAATGATAAGTAAAGTATCCAATTTTAGTAGTCCATTTTCAGTAACATATAGAAAGTCCAGTATTACAACTGGAGATTCGATAAGAAGCGCATTATCAACATCTTCTCAATTAAGCTATGACTCAGCTACAGTTGGAAATTTTATAACTGTATCATCATCAGAGTATGCGGCGGTAGTTACTGCTGTTACAGCGACTAAATATATAATGACTGATGCTGACCTAACTAGCGCATTCAATGGATGGTCAACAGGATTCAACATATCTTACAATGATACAACAAAGTCAGAAGGTTCAATACCTGCGTCAAGATATATAATTGGATATGCGTTCAGTGGTGGTTTTGGAGCTGGTAGTGTAACAACATATTTAAGAACAGGCACAGCATCTAATAATACACATGTTAAGATGGGATCTAATGTGGTTTTTACACCAGGCTCTGGAAGCAAAACAGTTTACTTCATAAGAAAAGCACCGACATCAGCGACTAGTCAAAAGACTTATGTATCTTTTTATATGAATGGTACAAATTTAGGACAAGTTTCAGGTAAAAATAATTATCCAATTTATTATAGCACAGGAATTGACACAAATTCTTGGACATTTTTTACAGGTGGATACCCATGCTTTCAAGTAATAGCAACATCAACAAAACTTTGGTAAAATGATAAGTAAAGTATCCAATTTTAGCGGACCAACATCAACACTATTCAAAAAAGGAGCAACAGCTTCTGGATGGCAAATATTAATGATGTATACAGGAAAAAAAACTACGGCATCTAACTGGACATCCGTTGGTTTTAATTCAACTAGACTTAGTATGGCTAGTCCTGGTACTTCAGCATTTGCCACAGCCAGTGCTGGTGTAACAAGTAGTAATGCTATAAGTAGAACAAAAATTGGTGATGGGCAAGGAGTTTATCAAGCTTTCTTTACACAAACTAATATAACAAGAGTAGCTTTTATAGATGGAACTGGAAATTTAGAACCAACAACTAATACAAATTATTTAGTTTACAATTTAGTAGAAAGCACTGGTTCTGAAAGTATGTATGATATATTAAAAAGACTTGATGAATATCAAAGAACATCAACTAATTTTGTAAACAATGACACGGTATGGGGAACGGCTAGTGTTAGATTCCATACAGCTGGTATCAATGGATATTCAGGACTACTTGTTGCAACTGGTGGTAATGGGTTCAGAGATAACAGTAATAGTGGAGTCGGAAATGCTCCAAAATATCCTGATAAATTTGTTGTTTTAGGTATAAATCGTGATTCTGATAACGATATTCAAGCTCTTGCCGCATTTTCGGGAAATTTAAATATTGGAAAAGGAGACGCATGGAGAAATGATAATCCACTTGAGACATTCTGGTCTTATTGGGGAAATGACTTTCACTCAAATAGCCAGACTCAAAGACCAGCAGGATCTTTACAAAGTGCACCAGGGGTTGCCACAGGAGCCTCTTGGACACAAAGTGTTTATCTATTAGGATACTCATAATGAAAATATAAAGTAATAATTTACAAACTTTAATATATAATACTATGATTAAAAAATACAATCAATTTATTTCCGAATCATATTCAGAAGATAATCACCATTCACTCGGTGAATATATTGAAGATTTGTCACAAAATGATGAATATATTCAAATGATTGTTGGTCAGATGACCGGAGATATAGATCCTTCAATAAGACTATCTAATGCAGTTAATTTATTAGATGATTTAAAAAAAGTAGAATTACTTAAAAGAGTTGAAAACTACTTAAATGGAGTAGAAGGTGAAACACATATTGCCGCAACAGTTGATGCAGATACAGTTGTACCAAATGAACCTGTTCAAGAATCATACGGAAGAAATGTACTAAATACTTTTTTAAAGTGTTTAACAGCTCTTGGATTTAAAGAAAATACACCACAAACCAATGAGATTCCATCTGAGTTCTTAATATTTTTTAAATTTACTGGTGTAGAATCATCCAAGATACAGGGTGTATTTAGTCGTTTTAAAGGTTTACAGTCAATTAAAATTGATTATAGTCATCCAACTATGGGATTATATTTTGGAATCAAGTGTGATGGTTTATTTGAATATGGTTATTATTACGATGAATTAATACCAATAGGTCAATTTAAATTGACAAAATCTATTTACAATCAGATAAAATTATCTGAATTAAAATCAGCCTCAGGTCTTAAAAAAATATTAGTTAATTTAACTTTTGAAGATACTCAATTAATGTCAAAAATTAAATTAGAAATGGATAAATTTAATCCAGGTTATTTTGAACAAAAAATGGTTCCTCAAATCAACGATAGATTAATGACCTTTGGTTACTATGGTGTTGGAAAATGGGATAATGGTCAATTAGATTTAGGTGAATTAGAAAATGTTAAAAGTAATTTAAAGACATTTTTAATGAAATACAGATGGTCTGAGAAAATATTAATCAGTGTATCTCCAAGTAAATTCTGGATTTATATACAAATCAAATTGAAGTAATGAAGTATCTAAAGAAAATATTTGAAAATGATAATTCAATTAGAAATCTACTAAATGCAATTGATGCATACAATGACAGACTGATAAAGGATAAAGAATGGAAAAAATACTATCAGGAAGTTCAAGATTGGAGAAAAAGTGATAGTAAAGATACAGATTTTCTAGAAGAAGTAATAAAATTTGCAGAAAAAAGAATTGAGGAAATAAAAGCAGAGTTTCAAAAAGATATAGATTTTGTTAAAGACTTGTATTTAAATTATTTGGAAGATTGCCAATCATTTTCAGATTATTTAATAAGGAGAATTTCAGATAGCGTTTCTGATGATGGTGAGTATGGATATCTGATTGAATTAAAATTAACTTTTTCAAAGGAATCTTTGCAGAAAAGAAAGTATATGAAACCTGAAGGATACAAAATTACTTGTGATGAGGTTTTAGATTATTGGAAAAATATTTATGACTTCTTTGTAGTTTTAGAATCTAATGGATATATCCCTAGAATAAAGTACTATCAACCTAATGGTGTTGAATTTATTATAATAATTGGAAAGCAATGAAAATAAAAAAATTTAATGAAAATCAGGATAATTTCTTTGAAGAAGATCTACAACTCGTAAAAGATTTATCACTAAACTATTTAGAAGACTGTGAATCATTTGAAAGATTTGAAGTTGGTTTAGCAAAAATGCCACTACAAAGAATAAAGATGGGTGGTTTGATACCTGGTATGATGACACTTGATATTGAATTTTCTGATAAATGTTATCAAAATAGAAAAGATAAAACAGGAGTTTTCGCAAGAATCACTGAGTCTGAAATCTTGGATTATTGGCAGAGAATACTTGAATTAGTTCAAGCATTAAAATCTAATGGATTCGAATCGAATATAGAAAAATATGACCCAAATAGTAGTAACTTACAAATAAATATTCACAGAATAAATGAGAATTAAGAAGTTTAACGAGAGTATTATAAAAAAAGACTCACCATTTACTAATTGGGAAATGATGGAGAATTTGATTGCACCTATTTTTAAATATGATTGTGCAATATATTATAAGTTATATACTATGTATGATGAAGATGTGATGCCAATAGGACCTAAACATACTAAAAACTTCACAGACAAATTTTGGAATGAAAAAAGTTTTAACTTGAATGGAGTGAATTATAACTGGAGTGAGCTTGATAATTCTAATCTCATAAAAGCTTGTATAATAGATATTAATGATCAAATATTTAATGTAATATCTGCTGATGAGCAAAGAATGGGTAGGTACTTTTCAACTTATGATTCCGAAAAATTGATTCAAATATTAGAAGATATTGAAAGAATCAAAGATGATTGTACAACAGAAGGATATACACTTTCAATGTTTATGAAAAATGATGGTTTTAATTCAGCTACTAACTTTAATAGTGATGCTCAAATATCTCTATTGATTTTAGATAGTTCTTTTTAATATATATGATATGAGAGTTATAAAGACATATGAAGGTTTTTTTGATTTTTTTAAGAAGAAATCTGAAGATTCTGAAGATGATAAGATTGCTTTAGAGTATATCAATAGACTTAAAAAGATAAAAGATATAAGTCCTTATAATATTAAAAAAGATGATGATCCACGTCAAGAATTTAATTATAGTATATTAAGATTTGTGGTAGATTTTGATGATACTCCAATTAAATGTACAAAAGTAGTATCTCATAGGTCTCATGGATTCGATGAACCATCTCAAGAACTTCTTATTAATCGTGGTGGAATTAAAAAAAATGATGGTGAATTTTACGCACTAAGTGCACAAGTTGATGAAGAAATGGTGTCAGTAAAGGCAAAAGTATCACTTATAGATGAACTATACCACCTAATAGATTCTGTCTATAAAAAAGATAAAGAAGCTAGAAGAATTCAAAAAATTAAAAGTAATTTGAATAAAGCAGCTGATTTATTAGATGATGATGAAAAAAATATTTAATTATGAAATATCTTGTAAAATATAATGAAAGTGTCGAAACATTTGATGTAGATTTCGCAATAGCGAAAATAATGGAACAATTTCCATTTGAAAAAGTTAAAGAAATGTTAGACAAAGAAGTTCTTGAATGGACTCCAGAAGATGAAGATGGATCATATTATTCAGAACATTCAAATGGTGAGGCAGAAGATGCTATAATTACTCATTTAGTTGATTGGTATTCTTCTAAATATCCTTCTTCATATTCAGATGATAATGAAGAAATTTTAAGAGAAGCCATCCAAAGATCTTATAACTTTTTAAATTATTAATTGTATAATTTAAAAGTTTTATTTAATGTCAAAAGACGATTTAATGAAAAAATGGGCACCACTTTTAGATTCTATGGGTGTCACCGCCTCACATTGGGGTAATATGTCTCAACTTGTCGAAAATCAATCTCAACAAATTTTAGAAGAAAATACTAAAGCTGATGAATTTTCAAGTTTATTACCAATAGCTATGAAAGTAGCATCTAAAACCGTTGGGTTAGATTTGGTATCAGTTCAACCATTACCACACCCAGGTATGTCTCAAGAAGAAATCGATAGAATTAATGCTGAAGTTAAAAAGGAGAATAGAGATGGTAAAATTGAATCTCTTATTGAAGGAAAAGAGTTCAAAGAGATGAAACCAGAAGAACACCCAGACTGGAAATCAGGTCCCAGATCTCAATTATTTTATATGGATTTTAAATATGGTCATAAAAAAACAAGAAGAGCTGGTAAAAAACATAAAAAGAAAAATGCCTAAAATTGTAATATTAGCTTCAGGAGCCGGTAGTAATGCAAATAAAATAATTCAACATTTTAGTAATAAAAATGTTGAAATATCACTAATTGCTACTAATAATAAAAATGCTGGTGTCATTGATATTGCAAATAATAATAAAATACCAACATATATTATAAGTAAAGATAATTTTGAGTTAGATTTTTTAGACAGTTTAAAAAGTATAAATCCAGATTTAATTATTTTAGCAGGATTTCTTTGGAGGGTGCCAAAGAAAATAATAAACTCATTCAATAATAAAATAATCAATATTCATCCCTCACTTCTACCTAAATTTGGTGGTAAAGGTATGTATGGTCATTTTGTTCACGAGGCAGTTTTTAATTCAAAAGAAAAAGAATCAGGAATTACTATTCACTATGTTAATGAAAACTATGATGAGGGTCAAATAATTAAACAGTTTAAAGTTGATATAATTGAAACTGATACCCCAAGTGATATAGAATCTAAAGTTAGGAGTCTAGAGATTGAATATTTTGCAAAAACAATAGAAGAAATATTATGATATTTCCCGACTTAAATATTATAGAAGAGGTGGATAATCCTGAAAAATTAGGAGATTATAAAACTCTACTTTTGTGTGAACTAGATTGGTCAAATATAGATGAATACAAGAAGTCTAAGCATATCTCTTGGATTTATAACTTTGTTGAAGTAAAAAATAAATTTAATAAAAAGGCAATAAATGAAATTATCGATGAAATAGATTGGGAGGAATATAACTACCCAACATTCTATAAAAGTATTTATAATGAGTTTAAATATATTAAGATACCAAAAACTTATTATGATGAGATGATGTATTTTAAAGATTTTGCCTTAAAAGAATGGAATAAAAACAGACCATTTGATACAAATATTCGTGAAAAATGTTTAGAACCAGCAATATCGTCTATTGATTTATTTTTTCATCTATTATATGATTCAGCCTACATTTTTAATACAGAATTTAGAGGAAATTCTAATTTAGATATAATTAAACCACTTTGGTTATATAGATTTTGGAAACATCAAACTGG
>JACCDO012128815.1_pt1 | contig 17785 bp, 17 predicted proteins | sample 7446101 | NCBI WGS metagenome assembly JACCDO01 (sample SAMN15323440, study PRJNA562643) | freshwater metagenome | isolation source: river surface water | place: USA:Blue River Watershed | collected 2017-08-16 | reverse complement strand
GATGATACAGAAGATATCTTGGCGCGTATTGATTCTATGCTGTCTCTTAAGAGTTATGGAAACAACTATTTCCCTGTAGTGGACGGCGGCCGGCGGCGCAAAGGCCGACGCGTTACTGTGAAGCGTCGTACGAAGATTCGTAAAACACGGTATAGACGCCACCGTAAAAATTGACCCGCAAGCGCGGCTCTCATTACCATACAAAGTCAAAATGCCCTATAGTATGAAAGTTATCAAACGCAACGGCTCCAAGGAAGATGTATCGTTTGATAAAGTCCTCCAACGCATTCGCAAGGCGGCTCGTGGTCTCCAGGTGAACCCCGATGCCCTAGCACAACAGGTTCTTACTCAACTCATTGATGGTGTTCGCACCTCTGAACTTGATGAACTCACTGCTCAACTTGCTGCTAGCCTCTGCACAAATCACCCTGATTGGGGAGTTCTTGCCGCACGTATTGCAATCAGCAATCATCATAAAGAAACGTCTCCCTCATTCTCTGAGGTAGTAAGGGTTCTCTCCAATCAGACAATGCCTGCAACAGGAGAGAAGGCCAGTATTATCCATCCTAACCTTCTTCGTCTTGTAGAGGCTCACGGAAATTACATTGATGGCTATATCCAGTATGATCGCGATTATCTCTTTGATTACTTTGGATTCAAGACACTTGAAAAGTCGTATCTTCTCAAGAATACCGCAATGAAGGTTGTAGAGCGGCCTCAGCACATGTGGATGCGTGTTGCACTGGGTCTTTGGTGGTCTACCACTGATACAGACAACGCATCTCTAACGGATGAACTCCGCTTTGTACGAGCCTTTGAAACGTATGATCTACTCTCTACAAAATTCTTCACCCACGCAACGCCAACGCTCTTCAATGCGGGCACTCCTCGTCCTCAGCTTTCCTCTTGCTTCCTCCTTGCAATGTCTGATGATAGTATTGCGGGTATCTACAAGACCCTAGCAGACTGTGCATCTATCAGCAAGTATGCGGGTGGAATTGGGCTTCATATTCATAACATCCGCGCACGTGGTTCCCTCATCAAGGGAACCAATGGTACCAGCAATGGAATTGTTCCCATGCTTCGCGTCTTTAATAACACGGCTCGCTATGTGGATCAAGGAGGGGGGAAACGAAACGGTAGCTTCGCAATGTATCTGGAGCCCTGGCATGCGGATGTGGAGGATTTCCTCAAAATGAAACTCAATACAGGCACGGAAGAAGAGCGTGCGCGAGATCTCTTCTATGCCCTCTGGATTCCTGATCTCTTTATGGAGCGTGTAGAAGCCGATGGAAATTGGACTCTCATGTGTCCCAATGAATGTCCTGGTCTATCAGATGTCTGGGGAGATGCGTTTAACGAGTTGTATGAGCGCTATGAGCGCGAGGGTCGTGGACGCAAGACTGTAAGTGCACAGAAACTCTGGTTTCAGATGCTGGATTCCCAGATGGAGACAGGTACTCCCTATCTCCTCTTCAAGGACGCGTGCAACCGCAAGTCCAATCAACAGAATCTTGGAACAATTAAATCCAGTAATTTGTGCACAGAGATCATTGAGTATTCATCTCCTACGGAAACGGCTGTTTGCAATCTTGCATCCATTGCACTTCCTTCCTTTGTGAAGGGCAACGAGTTTGATTTCCAGGAACTTCGTCGTGTGACGCAAGTTGCTGTGCGCAATCTCAATCGTGTCATTGACATCAACTATTATCCTACTGTTGAGACAAAGACATCCAATCTACGGCACCGACCCATTGGCCTGGGTATTCAAGGTCTTGCAGATGTCTTTGCTATGCTGGGACTCTCATGGGAATCTGAAGAAGCAGCCAGACTCAATCAACTCATCTTTGAGCATATGTATTTCGCTGCAATTACAGAGTCTAGTGAACTTGCACGCAAGGAAAAGCCCTATTCTACATTCCAGGGCTCTCCTGCGTGGCTTGGAAAACTTCAGCCAGATCTGTGGAATGTCACACCCATTACGGAAACATCTGGAGAGCTTGATTGGTCGGGCCTTCGTATGAAGGTTCGCATTGTAGGTCTTCGGAATTCACTTCTTCTGGCTCCTATGCCTACAGCAAGCACCAGTCAGATTCTCGGCTACAATGAGTGCTTTGAACCCTTCACAAGCAATCTCTATACTCGCCGCACACTTGCAGGGGAATTCATCGTTGTCAACAAGTACTTGATGCGTGATCTTATGGCCCTTGGTATCTGGAACGAAGATCTCAAACAGAAGATTGTAGCCCTCAATGGGTCCGTTCAGAATATCCCTGAAATCCCTGAAGACATCAAGGCGCGCTATAAGACAGCATGGGAACTCAAGCAACGCACCCTTGTAGATATGGCTGCAGCACGGGGTGCCTTCATCTGTCAGAGTCAGAGCCTGAATCTGTTTGTAGCAGATTCCACCTATGCGAAACTCACAGGAATGCACTTCTATTCCTGGAAGAAGGGCCTCAAGACTGGTTGTTATTATCTTCGCACAAAGGCTCCTGTAGCCGCACAAAAGTTTACTGTGGATCCTCGCCTCCTTGCAGCCATTCATCAGAATAAGGATATGTCAAATGCTGATGATGAAACTTCATCGTATCATAGCAGTTCTGATTCAGATTCTGAGGAAGACATCTCTCCTGAGGAAAAGAAGCGGCGTGAACGGCGAGCGCTTCTTGAGAAGCTCTCAGCTGAATATGAAAAAGCACGTGAAGAGGCTGCTGAGTCTGGTTGTACAATGTGCTCATCGTAAAACTCCAAGAAAAAAACAAACATCATAATAAGTAGGAATGGGAAAGCGAGAAGAACTTCTTGCCCAAGTTGATCAAATAGCCCAAGAAATAGAACAAAATCCAGATACAATTCCCGAGAATGTCTTTGAGGGCATAGAACATTTGTGTTTTTTATACAATCAATGGCATCACAACCGATCTAATCACCTTCTTGTAAAACAGTATGCGGAAGGTGAACGAAAGACCTTAGAAGGGGGATTTCAGCTCTTGACAATGACAGGAGGAGCAAAAGACAATGAGGAATTTGATAAAGAATTTTCTTTGTTTCAAACCAAACTCAAAGACATTGGGACACAACTTCAAGAGATTCTTACATCTATGGGCATTGTCAGTTTTGATAGTTCTTTTATGAAAAACATTCAAGCGGCATATAAGTCTAAACAAAATCCCTTGATGCAACGACCCTTTCGGTATAAGATCTATCAATTTCTATCACTCCTTGTGGAGTCCCTCCGTATGTGGGTTCTCATGAGTCCGCTACAAGACAAAGAATATCAGTTCTATACCTCCCTTGCTCAGACATTTTTGGATCTCTTACGTGGACAAATTAAACAAGCTGCCCTGAGTTCTATGGGACTCTTTGATTCTCAAGCCTATATGCTGAGTGTTGTTGGCCGATTTTTATTAAATCTTATTGAAATCATTACACCAGATCTAACTTCTATCATAGGTATTGATTTATATTACAACTCCAAGTCTATCCTAACATCCCTTCTATTATGGTACTTCGCAACATTTGCACCAGATCGCCTCCAACAGATAGTTTCAAACGCATTTGCGGATATTAAAGACCTGGTCAAAAAAGAAGATCTGACAGTCCCCAAAGACATTCAAAAAGACCTCAAGGACTTAAAATTTCCAATTGATGAGCCGCCCAGTTATGATGATATCTTAGCACTTCAAACTCTTTTACAGACTCCAGAACTTCTGTGTGATCCTTCTATTGAAAAACTCTTACAGCCCATCCGACGTGTTCAAAGTCTACGACTTATTTGTGATCTTTTCAACATACCCATTGGAAAGACCGAATACGATGCGGTCTGTCCAAGTCAAACACGAAAAGTCAAACGTGGAGGTGCTCGCAAGCATAGGCAAACCAAACGCTTATGATTTCCGTTTACGAGTTTCCCGTGTCTCCTTCTCCTCCTCTACTTCAATGCCTGCAAGCTTGTGAATCCAGATAGTATACTCTTTAGGGAATCCCCAGAAGCATCCAGGCTTCATTTCCTCGGTTGAGGGAATACGACGTCCGCTGGAATTTCCTTGATGACTAAACGCTACAAGAATCTGCTGTGGTGGTATATCCAACAAAGCTGATTCACGCCCAGTTAGAAACTCCTCGCCCTCTGATACATTTGTATGAGGAAACTTTTTCTGTTCCCAAAAGGACTTGTAAAATGTCAGGGTAGCTTCACTAATTCGTTTTGCTGGCGCAAGATCCCAAGGAGGTGTATTCACTGCACTCACTCCCTTTACAAGATCATAACACGCAATCGTGGAACATGCAACAGCTTGGGGCTTCCAAGGATGCTTGGTCAACCACGCCACACGACGACGGAAAGAGGTCTCACGATAATGGTCATCATCGTCCATAAATAGAATAATATTGTGGGAAGCCCTCTCAACACCTAGATTGCGTTTGTAACCAATGCTGTGTTTCTTTGGGAGGGGCGCATACACAACTTGTGCAACAGGAGCCCGCTTCGCAAAGGCCGCAATTTTATCACTCACAGATTCTGCAGGATCATCGCTATCATCTACAACAATCCACTCAATCTTGTCTTTAGGATAATCTGAAAGAAGTATATTGTGGAATGCGAGTTCAATGAATTTGCGACGATTGTAAGTGGGCGTTACAACACTGATAAATGGACAATCCGAGTTATCCAAATACGGTGGAAGATGACGATTGCCTCGGACCAATGACTTTTTCTGCTTGACGTCCTCAGTAACTCCCTTGAGAAGTGTCACCATTGCCGTTTGGAATGCTGCTATCCTTGCTTCTGCTGCGGCACGCTGATCTGCTCGTACATCTTGAAATGAAACGGATTGAAGTGTATTCATCACTGTATCAAGGTTGTCTATAGATCCTGAAAGATCTACAAATTTCGCATAGGGATATCGCAGATCAGAGACAACTGGTGTTTTTAGCCATCCAATATGAGGATGGTTAGCAAAAGCAGACTCATAGGCAGGAATCGTATTCACAAGACAATAGGCTCCTGCTGCTTCTGCTTCTACTGCAGCCAGTCCAAATCCCTCTGAACGACTCACAGCAAGGTGGACTGGATAATACATTTGTAGGCGCTTTCGTTGATCCTCCTCCAGATCTTGAACCTTTACAGTGATATTGTTGGATCCAGAAACATCAAGCGCAGTTGTAGTATATACAGTAAGTGGTGGATATGATTCTTTCCAGAGGGGCAAGAGCTTTGAAGCCATTGCTCGCTTGTTTCGTGATCCTCCCAAAAGCCACAGACAGCCTGCAGAAAGATCCATTGCCTGAGGCTGTTTTTTATCAAAACTTGCTCCTGAACACCACGGAATGTAAGTTCCTGAAATGTCTAAACCCCGAATCTTATACAATACTTTGTCAAATCGTGATAAAAGACAGTTCCAATCAGCAACCCACCATTCAGGGTTCATCATAAGGATGTTTGTGTGCGCAAACGGCATCCAAGTTGTTGATGGAATCTCAAGATGGATACAGATGTCAGTGGGCTGGGGAGGTTCAAGTAGATCTGCGTGCTTGACCTTTGCAAATTGAACGCCTACAGTGGAGTTGTAATGACGAAGAACAGACTCTAAAAGATCTGCATCTTGTTTAATACCAAATGGATTCGCACGATTGTAAACGAGTGTAACTTGAATGGACATCTAACCTCCCTCCAAGTAGAGTGTTTAGGTAAACAATGTTCTCAAAAAAACGAGATCTTGGCACTGTGGCTTGGGAAGATCCCCTAGCTTGGACAGAGGCAATGAAAGGCCCCAAATGGCAGGCCTTACTTCAAAAAGAGACAAACACATTTCATCGTATTGTAGACAAATATATTCATCCCTATACACTCCAAGTCGTGCAGGATGAATTGTATTTAGCAAGTGAAGCTGAAAGGAGTCATCCTTATCTTATTGAGGACAAAGTGTTTGTTTGGCTCTCCAGTATGACATCTTTGGAATGGAAGTGGAATACACCTACGGCACACGAATATTCAGCAAATGACATTGCTGTAGATGCCAAAGGTAATGTCTGGCAGGTCACGGATGTAGGGGATGGTTCAGAAACATATGCTTTGACACATCATCGGTTTGATCAAGAAAAACCCACATGGACACTTGATGCTCATGTGGGTCCTTATGTTGTAGTCATTGATAATCTGTGTTTCTTTCTTGAAGCCAAGCATAAACTCTGGTATTATCGTTTGAGTTGTGTAAATGCTTCTACAGGCAGAGACTACAAGGTTTTGTATGAAGAAAAGGATCCACAGTGGAACTTGAGTCTCCAGAAAGCAGAAAATCACACCGCCTATCTCATTCGTGAAAATAGTGGACTCCAAGAGGCCTTCTTCTTTTTCAATGAAGCCCTCAAGAAAATTTCAGGAGAAGGATTTTTTGTTTTAGGGGGTGGTGCACCCAATGATTATTTTTTAACACAAGGTCGTGGAACAGATGATTGGAGAGGGCACGGTCCTCGGCTTAGTCGTTGGAAACTCCCCTCCAAAGATCATGGTATACCAGAATCTGTGTGGGTTCATCACAATTTATTGATTACCCGAAAACAGGGATGTCGTTATCTTTGGAGATGTTCCACACGAGAGGAACCTGTCATGCTGGATGGAGGCAATAAGAAATTTAAATTCAATACATTTGGAATTCATCATCAAGATCCTCTTGCTACACTCACATGTATGATTCCTGGAGCTTTCTCAAGCAATCTTCATATATCCAAGAATGATGTCAAAGTCTATCCATCTGTAATGCCCGCATATGGAACTGTGTCCCATGAATCTAGTTCAAACGGCTGTCCATATTTCCTCGTGAAGCCCTGTAAAGAAAAAGTTAAGGCACTCCTTGTTGTTGGATATGGGGCCTATGGACTGCCTACACCCATAAGCACATCACGATGGTATCCCTTGATTCTGCGTGGATGGGCGGTTGCTATAGCACTTGTTCGCGGTGGTGGTGATGATACAATGGCGTGGGCAGATGCGGCACGAACATGGAAACGAGAAGCCAGTATAGAAGATTTTGAATCTGTCATTCGTTCTGCTCAAAAGCATCTTGGCGTGTCCTCCACTCACACAGCCATTTATGGTCGCTCAGCAGGAGGCATCTTAGTTGGGGCTGCCGCAGCTAGACAAACTCAAACACGTCTCTTCAAAGCTTTGTATGCCGAGGTGCCCTATCTAGATCTCCTCCGAACAACAACAAATCCGTCACTTCCCCTCACGAAGCTGGAATATGATGAATTTGGTCATCCTGCACATCGGATTGAAGATTTGGTGACCCTGGGAAAAGTCAGTCCCCTCAATCAGATACCCGAAAAGGGTTTTCCCCAACTCTTTGCACTCATGCGCACAGGTCAAAATGACAATGAAGTGTATGCCTATGAACCCGTAAAATGGATTCTACGAGCGCGGGGCACACATCCATCCGACTCTACAAAACTCCTAGCATTTGAACCCAAAGAGGGTCACTTTGTAAATGGATACTCTGGACTGCGGAATCGCTCCACGGATCTGTGTTTGCTGTTGGCCTGGAAAGAAGGAGCCAGCTTCAAGCTATAAAAAAATGTTTGGTCTAAATATACAATGAACACCCGTCGCAATCGTCGCAATATGACTCGCAAGAACCGCAAGGCCAACCGCAAGAACCGCAAGAACACTCGCCGCAACAGCCGCAAGTAAATGCGTCCTTTGCTAATTTAGTCTAGAAGTTTGTATTGATGAGAAGGTTGATAAATCTGCTCACCAAGAATCTTTCGCAAGAAAAGCCTCCGATGAAGTGCGTGAACTCCGTGTGTGAGAAGTCCATTCCGATGCGCAGCAGTACCATATCCTTTACTTGAGACTAAGCTGTAGTTGGAGGCAATATCTTTGTGCTCAGAACACCATGATTCTACCCAAGTATCCCGGTAGACTTTTGCTAGGATAGATGCGGCGGCAATGGGAATATACTCTGCATCTCCATCCACAATGGTATGCTGTTCACCTTCCCAATCCTCAGCAAGCAAAGGAATGGTTCCATCCACAAGAAGGCGATCAGGAGGCACAGCAAGTCCCTGTACGGCTCTCGCAAAGGCTGTTTGATTAGCCCTTGTCATTCCCAATTCATCCACTTCGGATGCTTCTACGACACCAATTGCGTAATCTAATGCACAGCCCTTGATAATTTCTGCAAGCTTCGTCCGCTTTTTCTCTGTCATCTTCTTACTGTCTTTAATCTGCTCAGATACTTCACGAATCTCTTCTGTCCACTCCTCTTCAGGGAGCCAAATGACCGCACCTGTTACAAGGGGTCCCCAAAGACAGCCTCGTCCTACCTCATCTACACCCGCTTCAATGAGTAGATCTCTTTTGAATCGTGATTTGAGCATGTTCCTATAGACACACATGAAAGGACCTTTATAACTTCAAATTTTATACATTCATAAATATTGGAGTCAAGTAGATGTGGACAGTCTTAGGACCCCTCTTACTCTTTGTGGTTGTCATTCTCTTCCAGTTGGGAAGAACAAAAGAAGCGTTTGCAACAACGACCGATGCTTCAGGCAATGTCGTAGATGCTTCAGGATCACCTGTAGCCTCCTCTAGCCTCATTCAATTAACAATCTCTGACCTTCTCAAGTTGTTCAAAGCCGCGACTCCTGCTCCACCTCCCCAACCCAAAGTTTCTATTACCGAAGCCATCAAAGAAGTTGTAGCAAAAACACCCCAGCCTTCAAAGCAAGTTAGACCCTCTGTTCTCCAAGAAATCAAATCACAACTTGTAGGTGCTCCTTTTGAGCCTGCTGCGCCTGTTCCCGTATCATGCGATATGGGATCTGATTCTGTCGCTCAGGGTGTAGAACTTATAAATGCTAAAGTGGATTTGGTAAACAATGCAGACTATATACGCAAGGATTCTATTCCCTGCTATGGCTGCTCACCCTAAGCTGGAATTTCAACAATAGGTGCTACCGATCGCTTCCAGCCAATTCCTGTCATTCCTCCATATTCCACTACAAAGGGTGATACATACAGTTCACATTTTGTATTAATCTCTTCATCTGTTGGCCGAAATTCCAGTTTTCCTCGGTGGCGAAGAAGATCTTGACAATACGGTTTCATGGAGTCTACCCAAGCATTCATTTCAGGAGTCAATTCACAAAAGAATGAAGAGGTATTGACTGTTTGTTTCTCAACTTTGTAAGTATATGTCATTCCCAGGGGAAGAATTCCAAAGAGATAAAAGACTGTTTTAGAATCCTTTATCTCTTTCTCTACTTCAATGGTATCAGATGTTTGTTTTTCAACTCGTGTTTGGAATGAAACAGGTTGAATGGGTTCATAATAAACGGCTTGAGCAAAGGCTGTCCGATGTTCTGTCTTCACAAACGCAGAATTGTGTGCAAATGACTTCTTTACAGGTGTAGCCATGGCTCTTACAGAAACTGAAAGGGCCAGTAAGGTTCAATTTTTAAAGTCCTATGACAATCTTGTGCTAGAATTAGATGGAAGGACTCATATTCCTTAGTTTATTACTTGTTGTAGCTGTTCTCTTAGCAGTTGCTGCACAGCACAGAAAGCCCATTCCCCAAGGCATCATTGAGAAGTTTGAGCCCATTGTTATTCCGAAGCCCGGCCCCCCTCCTCAACCCATTGGAGCGGGTGAAAAGGCCAAACCCTACAACCCTCCTAGCGCTGAGATCCTTGTGGCCCCTTATGGTGAAACATCCGATGTTACATCCAGACCCTTTCAAGATCCCGCCTTAGACAAAGCGCCCTACGATCGTATTTATCAGCTCCTCCAAGACCTGAATGCTTTCCACGACTTTGAAGTTGAAAAGCTTCAGGACAAATCTGATCCACAGATTGCCTTGCCTCTTGCGACCTTCCGTGGGGATCGTCAACGATTGATGGACGAAGTTGCCTTTTTGAATCGCAATCCTGGCCTTCAGTCATCTTTGACAGTCTTAGACATTCAGGGAGTTCGTGTGAATTTGACCTATCTCCAAAAACGTGCACGGGCCCTTGAAGATGGAACGATTGATGCCTCCGCTGTTCAGCTTGAGGGGTTTGAAGATCCATCAACACCTGTTGTTGCACCCAAAGCGACAGTAGATGAACTCAAAGAAGCAAATCTTCGCACAACGGCTGAGATTGCTCGCCTTCAGGCCAGTGGAACAACAGATCCAGTTTTTCAAGTTCGCATCAATACACTTACAAAGATCTCTCAACAACTTCAAACTATGATTGATCAACTCAATGCAAAAACCCTCTTGCCTGCTGATGTTCCCATAACATCCAAAGAACTTCAAGACTTTCTACCAGCCTTGGGTGATCCTTCCAAACCCATCAACAAGATGCTAGATTCACTCAGTGCTCCCAAGGGATTGTCCAATCTTTTCCCGAGTTATGAAGGGGGTGATGTCAAAGCCTCTGAACTCGCCAATAGTATTTTTAAGAACTACGGTGATTCTATCTTCAAGGGTTTGTCGTGGGATCTGAATCTCAAGTATACATCCTCAAATGCCCTTGCGAAGGCAAAAGCAGAGGCACAGGCTATTCAGCAGGCGCGAAGCGCACAAGAATTCAAACTTGGTGGCAATACTCCCGCACGAGGAGCATTTGATCAGGCCATCCAAGATCTTCAACAAAACTCTTGGGTCCAAGTTCCCGGTAGTGTAAGGCCTGTGTTGCCCACACCCAATGTAGGCAAAATGGATTGGAGGGAGCGGAGTTCCCAGATCTGTGAAGCCGTTCGTCGTCAAGGACTTGATCCTGCGGATTTTGGATGTCTTGCGAACCCTTCCAAGGTAGGTCAAGACTTCTCTTGGAGGGGATATGCGAAGATGGTCTGTTCCCGCTTGCAGACGACACTTGACAGTGGATTACCCGAAGCCTGCGGATGTCCTCCTGTTGGCTGGAAAGGTTGGAGACAATAAACTGTTTCCCAAGTAGTGGAAGAATGAATAACACCGTTCAAAGTGCAGGCCTCATTCTCATTGTAACACTGTTGTTAGGAGCAGCAATGGGTGCTGGATTTATGAGAACCGCATACCGCAGAGAAGGATTTGTTAGCTCTGCAGGGTGCTCTCGTTGTGGCAACAAGTATCCTTGTGGCTGTGGTGCGGCCGCTCGTATCACCTGCCCTCCTTGCCGTGAACCCGACCTCAGCAAGTATGTCCTTAAGAGCACAATTCCTCCTTGCCCTCAGATGCCTGATTTGAGTCAGTATATGCTCAAGTCTGAGTGCCCTCCTGTGCCTGCTCTCAGTAAGTATGTCCTCAAGAGCAGCATCCCTAAACCCCAACCCATCATCATTGATAGCAGTGCTTGTAAGAATCAGGCGGGTGAATGCCCTCCTTGCCCTCGTCCTCGCTGCCCTGAAGTCAAGTGCCCTCCTCCTACCAAGTGCCCTCCACCTGCGCCTTGCCCTCGCCCTGTATGCCCGCCTACACAAGTCCGCTGCAAAGCCGAGGAGGCTCCCGCATCCAATGTTCGCCCTTACCTGGCACCCCTCTCCATCCCTGGCTATGGTATGTAAGGTCTTAGTAGAAAGACATGGCAAATTCATTGAAGTCATTGGCAAAAACAGGCTTTGGTCTTGGAATTGGTCTTATCGCAGCTCAAATTCTGTTTTTGATCCTTGGAGCAGCCCTGTTTATACCCGGTTATGTTATGTTCACTCGCAAAGAGAATGAACAGAATACAACAAATAAAGTCGTTGGAGTTGTCTTGATGGCCGTGGGTGTAATCATAATGGGTGGAATGGGATTTGGAATTCTCACAGAGAGCCTTGGTGAACTTTTTGATTAATACAGTTTGTTATGCCTTAACGTAATAAAACTGTGTTCCATACACTGTAAATTGAATTCCTAGCTGGCGCTGTGCTTCTAGAACTGCTGGATAGACTCCAAAGACGCCCCAGGAAGTGCCATTTTCATCAAATTTGAGCAGCATATTATTATTTGTATAATCTTCAAGGCGTGTTGAGTAGACATCATCTCCAGCAAGGATTCCTCCAGGCTTGACTTTTGGATACCAGGCAAGAATATCTTCAAGTGCGTGCTTGTATTCGTGGTTGGCATCTATGTAGACAAAATCTAAGGATCCATCTGCAAAGTCATTTACAGCCTCCATAGACATTTTCCGAACAACTTCAACACGCTCAGGACCTGCGACCTGTTCTAAACGATTCTTTGTCTGTAAGTAATACTTGTCGGCTTCAAATTGGAGTGTAAAATTCATAGCATCACAATATGTAAAATTGTTAAAATACGCATAGGGATCTACACAGTAAAGTTTCTTACAAGCGGTTCGTTTTAAGAGGACTTCCGCAAATTCACCGATCCAAGTCCCTACTTCAACAAACGTTCCTGTATAGTTCTTTTGCTTTAAAAGTTCTAAGATACAATCTTTTGCGGTTGACATTGTATACATAACAACACACTGAGTTTTTTAAATATGAAAGTAATAGCAAATGGACACACGATTCTGGGGTCCATCTGGATGGAGATTTCTTCATCAAATCACATTTGCATATGATCCAAAAACACACATCGCAAGTGTCCGCAACCTCTTTGAAAACTTACCCTATGTGCTTCCTTGTAAGTTCTGTCGCGCCCACTTAACGGAACATATGAAGCAAATTCCACTTGAACCTGCCCTCAAATCCAAAGAGTCACTTACAAAGTGGCTCTATGATATTCATAATAAAGTCAATGCGAAACTTCGGAGTCAAGGGATTCCCACACAAGACGATCCAACGTTTTCGTCTGTCAAGGCATTTTATGAAGAAAATTTGTCCTATGGATGCACACGAACATTTTTCCCTGGATGGGAGTTTTTATTCTCTATTGCTGAAACCCACCCTTACTCAAAAGAAAGTCAATCATCAGGTCCACTGCCCAATGCTCCTCCTAGAAGTCCCGGTATGACACACGAAGAACTCAATGAGTATAATTTATTATCGCCCCGAGAGCGATTTTCCCATTCTGTGCTTTTTTGGGAAGCCATTGGCTCATCCCTGCCCTTCCAAGAGTGGCAGACGTTGTGGAAACGACTTGAAAAAACGTATCATATTTCAACTGCCCTCAAGCAGAAGAGTTCACTCATTCGCGCCTTGTGGAAACTTCGCTGTGCGATGGAGCACGAATTTGATCTTCAAAATACCACAAAATTTGGAGACCTCTGTAGTGTTTTATCGTATCATAAGAGCAATTGTGGTTCATCCAAACGAAGTCAGACGTGCAGAAGAAAAATGCGGCCTGGTAAACGGACGAAGACTTTAAAAGTATAAATTAGGGAATGGAGCAAAGCACCATTTTTTTTATCATCTTTGGACTGCTCTTGGTAAATTACTGTATTCAAGTTTGGATGAGTCGCCAGCAGATTATGCCGTGGGAAGGAGACCTCCCTTCCTCAAACGAGGGCTTTGAAGACAAAGGCCTTGCAGAACAAACCACGACAAAATGGCTAGAGTCACCTGAGCTCTTTGATGATTTCTATGCACAAATCTACGATCAACTTGCACAAGGTTCTGTGCGCTTACAAGCAGAAACAGGCCTCGCTTTACACGCCTTCAAACAAAATGGACAAGATCTTTCAACAATGACCATTTTAGATGCAGGATGTGGAACAGGAATAGTTTCCTCCGCGCTGGCAAAAATGAATGTAAAAAAGGTTATCTCTGTGGATATCAGTCCTGCTATGATTCGCAGGGCTAAGAAGACAACTATTCCCAGCACAACTCTCACCCAGGAACAAAAAGATGCCATTGAATTTCGTGAAGCGGATTTGTTAAATCCCAATGCTCTCCAACCTGGAGAAGTAACCAATGCTGTGGTCTTCTATTTTGTCTTGTATTACATACGCGATGTTGAAGCATTTTTCCGCAATTTGTTTGTCTGGACAAAGCCAGGCGGTATGATTGCCGTGGAAGTCGTCAACAAATACAAATTTGATCCTATGTTGGATTCTTCTGCGCCCTGGATGGGATTCTCATTACAGAAGTATTCCAAAGAACGTATTACAAACTCTAAGGTCTCGTTTGACAAGTTTGACTACGAGGGCAAGTTTGATTTGATTGATCCCGTTGCAGAGTTTCGTGAAACCTTCCGTTTCAAAGATGGCACTGTGCGAAGACAAAAACATATCTTCATTATGCCCTCTATTCAAGAAATCACAAAGATGGCACAGATTGTGGGTTGGGAATACAAATCCTATGTGGATCTCACAACTATCGGATTTGAATATGCGTATTTATTGCTGTTTCGCCACCCGTGATTTGGGTTTTTCATGATAGACCTTGAAGGGTTTGGGATCTTTCCGAGTCGGAAGTATAAGTGCTTCTAGGGTTGTCTGACCAGCAATAATCAGTAATGCGTGTTCGTGGCAAGGAACAAATCCAGTGCTCAAATGAACCTTCTCCTGAGCATCCGTTCGTGATTTGATTTTTTGATACGTATGAATAAAGTTATCAATACAACACTGCGGATAGCCAAAATACAGTCCATTGTATAGAATATGTTCTGTTGGTTTGTTTAATGTCATTTATAGGTTATAGATAACATTAATACATCATTAAAATTCAATTTTTACGCACGACGAGAGCCCTTGCGTCCTCTGCGGGTGCCCTTGCGTCCCTTGCGAGTCTTGCGCCCCTTACGCGCCTTGCGAGTCTTGCGCGCGTGTCTGCGGCGATGGCGGCCACCAGAGACAGGGAAGTAGTTAGAACTTACATTGGCATTGTTCGCAGCGGCACTCGCAAGCGCAGCATTGACAGCCGCATTTTGAGCCGCAACATTTGCGACAGCGGCGTTTTGAGCCGCATTTGCCGCATTAACAGCAGCAACATTCGCAGCCGCCACAGGAGAATTCGGCACAGACAGATTCGGTCCAGCAGCAGTCGCAGCAGCCGCCTCAAGCTTTGCTTCAATCCCTTGGAGCAGATCAAACTCCAAATCCGCAATATGCATATTGCTATGTGACATAGCATTTGAGGACTCCCTATTTAACGCTGTATACCGAGTCGTTACAAGCGCTAAGAGCTCATTGATCTCCTCTAAAGTAAAGACACACGCTCCAGAACCATCCGCAGCATCATTCAGCTTCTCCTCAACTCCCATCAACGTATCAATGACCTGTTGCATCAGGGCCTGATTGCTATGAGGTGCACCCGCCTGTGCGGCCTCCGCCGTAGTTATACCACCTGCGACAAGTGTAAGGAGTTCATTGATTTCCTCAGGGGAAAATTGACAAGCCATTGGATCTCTACTTTTTGTAAGATTTTGTGCGAAAAGGGGTTTTCATTTCTCTGATTTCAAATAGGTTTCCGCAACTACTATGGATGGCACCCTTCTGAATGTTCATCAACCGGGACTCCGACGCGGAGCAGAGAGACTCGCCTTTGCTCCACACAAGCGCTATTTTTACGTAGAGCATCCTCAAGAAGGCTGGCGAGTGTATTTACGTGCCTGCTGTTTTATTCACGAAGTAGGACACCCTGATCCGCGCCGATTCCTTGTTGTCAAGCGATTTGGCGCAAAAGCCAATACCAAGGCGTGGGAACCTCCGAAGGGTCAAATGGAGGGAAAAGATGGGCTTGCTCATCCAGATTGGTCTATCTTGGATCTATTGACCGAAAATGTTCATAGAGAGGTGGAAGAAGAGGCAAAAATTACACAGTTCTCTAAACTCACATATACGGGACTTGTCCTTCAAAGTGCGGAAAAGGATTATCCTGACAATCACTTTTTTCAGTATCACATCTTCACTGCTCAAGTAACTCCTCAGACCATTCAAGTCGCCCTCAATGAGTTTGCGTGGCTCAATGAACACCCCTTGGCCTTTGCGCGTTTGCGCAAGGACAAACGAGAGAAGGATGCACTTGCTTGGTATGATCCTCATTCAACGCAATTAATGGGAAAGTGGTCTCCCAGTATTGTTGTCTTGTATTTACAAAACATGCTCCCCAAGTAGGAATGACGGCTCTGCCTGATTTGAAATTCTTCCTACAAGTTCCTTACAGTGAAGAATGGCGAGAGGAATTCAAAGACTATTTTAAAACACTCCCTGATGCTACAGACGCTCTGTTTTTATTAAATAGATTTGCAAGACGACTTGTAGATATTAAGGATGAAAAAGAAAGAAGCCAAAAAGGCATCCAAGTCGGAAATCGGCTCCACGATCTCAAAAAGAAAATCTATTCCCGAATTCACAACATCCCTGAAAAAGAGCAAATAGACAAAGTGGGCTGTGTTGTTGTCAGACACGACGACAAAGCCCTTTTTACAACAAAAGAGGGCGACGATGATACAACAACCCTTGGATTCCCTAAAGGCCAATATGAATACAAACTCAAGAATCCTAATGATATTTATACTGTCTATGGCGAGGGATATGCTGCAGGTGCCATTCGTGAACTTCAAGAAGAGACGGGATTTGAGTTTGAGGGCAAAATTAATGTCATGGGAGATATTTACACAGGAGTCTTATTTAGAACCTTTGAAGGAAAAAAAGAGACACTTCCTATTCTTGGAGGTTCGTATAAGATTGTAGATGATCGGTTTTACCTTGTCTTGTATGTTCAAAGCACAGAAGATCTGAAGTCCAATAAAGTTCCAGAGAATACCGAACATATTACAGGAATTGTCTGGGAGCACCAATATACAAAAGATTCACCTCGTCACTACAATTCATTTTCCAAACAGCGATTTGAATATCCTGGAGAGGTCTTTTTCAAAGTGGAAAACAACTCGGAGCACCTTAATAATGTAAATCTCACAAATAAAGCCGAACACATAAGTTCAGCCTACTTTGTAAAACACGGAAGGCGCAAACAGAAAACAATGAAAAAGGTTAAATCTTCCAACAAAAGTCCAAGAATGAAGTCAAAAACCAGATCTAAGCGGCGTGTAAAAGCACACTCTAGATAACCCCCACCTTTGCGGAAATCACAGGAGAGCTCATAAACTTCAGAAGTTCTTTCTTAGCTTCATTCCGATAGTCAAAGGAGCAGTTATGGTCCTCTGCCTGACGATGCATCGCACAGAAATTCATCCCACAACGGCATTGAAAGGGGACAAGACCTAGCTTCCTTCTACATCCCTCACACATACACCTCTGAACTACAGACTTCTTTGGCTCTTCACTCATACTTATAGATTCTACCTGTTGGTATGACTGAAGTCATTTTTCAATTTTAAGCCCGACGGGACCAGCAACGACGTGTTGAGCACGCACTTGTTCCACGTCTTGACTTTCTTGTCTTACGATTCTTACGTGTCTTGCGATTCTTACGCTTCCAGCTACCTCCACTTGTCGGAATCGTTTGATTCAAGGGATTTCCTATTCCACCAGGCCACGTAACAATTAAGGGACCGCTCGGCATTTCTTTCTACTTGTAGCCCATTTTAAAAAGCCATTTGTAAAGAAGTAGGATGTCCTTCTGGGCACAATCGCCAGGCCCACATTGGTCTGATTGTTTCTGGAGTTATTTATCGTGCACAGGAACTCCTCACGCATATCCCATTCGGAAACTCCAATTAGGAAAACCCAAATCTAAGTTCGGAGAGCTACACCTGGCCTCTCAAGAAGATGCTCTTGAAATTTGTTTGTTCCTTCAAAAATACTTTAAAATAACGCAAAAGAGCCAATGTAGTCTACCCCAAGAGAAACTCATTCAAGAAATGGAACGTGGATGGATTTTTGTTCTTTTCCGAAATCAAGACGGTCTTATTTGTGGAACGATTGCAAGTCGGCCCCTTGGAACGTGTCACTTTCAAATGAAACGAAGGG
>JACCDO010184962.1_pt1 | contig 17785 bp, 10 predicted proteins | sample 7446101 | NCBI WGS metagenome assembly JACCDO01 (sample SAMN15323440, study PRJNA562643) | freshwater metagenome | isolation source: river surface water | place: USA:Blue River Watershed | collected 2017-08-16 | reverse complement strand
TTCCAGATGTTCCTGCCTCACCACTTGTTCCAGAAGTTCCATTATCACCGGAAGTTCCGGATGTTCCTGTATCACCACTAGTTCCGGATGTTCCTGTATCACCACTTGTTCCAGAGGTTCCAAGACCACTACTTCCAGAGGTTCCATTTAAACCACTAGAACCAGAGGTTCCAGCAGAACCATCTATTCCATTGACACCACTTAGTCCGCTTGTTCCGCTTGAACCAGAGGTTCCTCGAGTCCCAGAAGTTCCGGAAGTTCCAACCGTTCCAGATACACCACTAGAACCAGAGGTTCCTCGAGTCCCAGAAGTTCCGGAAGTTCCTAAACCAGAAGTTCCACTAGAACCAGCAGATCCGGATGTTCCAGATGTACCACTAGCACCTGACGAACCAGAAGAGCCACTGCTACCCGAAGTTCCGGAGGTTCCGGAAGTTCCTTTAGTTCCGCTAGTTCCAGATGTGCCATTATCACCTGAACTACCAGATGTTCCGTTGATACCTGAGCTACCGGATGTTCCGGAAGAACCATTAAGACCAGCGGGTCCTTGAATGGCTCCCATATCAACCCAACCATCAGCATTTGAGGCGGCTGACGTTGGATCATATATGTATAGATGACTAGTATCTTGTAAGATATATGTATCTAAAAGATTTGGTTGTGGTATAGAATAGGATGTTCCTCTACTTTGAGTTAGTGATGAGTATGATGCTTCTACACCCTGTGGACTTAAAGTCTGACCAGGTATACCCTGTGCACCGGATGTTCCAGAAGTGGCGGAAGTTCCACTTGTTCCAGATGAACCTCCACCAGAAGTTCCAGATGAACCGCTAGTTCCAGATGAACCGCTAGTTCCAGTTTCACCACTAGAACCTGATGATCCACTAGATCCAGATGACCCACTAGACCCAGATGAACCCGAACTGCCGGATTCACCACTTGTGCCGTTTTGACCAGAGGTTCCACTTGAACCGGAAGAACCAGTTTCACCAGAAGTTCCAGATTCACCAGAACTTCCACTTGAGCCAGAAGAACCTGAAGTTCCGTATTCTCCTGAAGTTCCCGATGTTCCATCAACACCTGATGAGCCAGCAACCCCTTCTGCACCACTTATACCAGAAGTTCCGGAAGTTCCTGTCTCTCCGGAGCTTCCTGAGCTACCACTTGTTCCAGTTGTTCCACTTTGACCAGAACTTCCAGAAGTGCCACTTGTTCCGTTTACACCTGATGAACCACTTGTGCCAGTTCCACCGGAACTACCTGAAGTTCCTGAAGTTCCACTTGTGGTGCTAGAACTACCACCAGCAAAAGCTGTCCCGTTAATTATTAAAGATGATGTATCAGAAGATAAAATAAATGGTTGAGATTCACTACCAAGGTTGATGCTATTCATCACAACAGAATTTCCATCTGTTGATATAGTGACACCGCCTATATAGATTGTATTACCAGAAACATGAAGACTCTTCCATCTCAAACTAGATGTTCCCAAATCATATTGAGAGTCAACATCCGGTAAAACATGACCTGAGACGACTGTATTACTTGAAAGTATGCTAAAGGTTGGAGAAGTCACTTCGGTAAACTGAAATGGAACCCCAGCTACCCAACCTCTTCCATTCCATTTGTATCTTACACCTTGAGCATTTACATAAACGTCTCCAACATTCGGGTTATTTGGCCAATTTGTATTCACTATTCATTTCTTATTTTTATATTACTCCATATACTCTTAAGCTATCTACTGTCCAAGTTCCACCAGAAGAACTTGTAGTTGTTATTGTTATAGTGGCTCCAGCAGCTATAGCCTCTGAATACTTTAAATTTCTACCAACATCATGTTGGTCAGATGTTCCAGTAGCATCGAGTCTAACTATTTTACTTCTTTTATTAACACCACCAACGACTATATTGAATGTTACTGTGGCATTAGTATTAGCATTAGTAAACAGACCACACTCTGATTCAATTATAATTTTTGAATATGCATTTGCAGCTAAAGTATAGCTAAAAGCTGTAGTGTTTGTGCTACCACTCACCGGAGTTTCGTTTGCACTTAATAACATAACTGTGCCAGAAGCTGGACTTAAACCTGATGTTCCTGATGTTCCGGTGGTTCCTTGAGCACCTGAGGATCCACTTGTTCCTGATGTTCCTCTTGTTCCTCTTGTTCCTGATGTGCCATCCACACCACTACTACCGGATGTTCCTGAGGTGCCACTGGAACCTAAGAAGTTCCCATCTACCCCAGAGGTTCCACTAGTACCTATAGTTCCAGAAGTTCCACTGGTTCCTCTAGTTCCTGAAGTTCCCATAGTTCCTCTTGTTCCAGATGTGCCGTTTACACCAGAAGAGCCAGATGTTCCTCTTGTTCCACTTGTTCCTGATGTTCCGGTGCTTCCGGAAGTTCCAGAAGTGCCATTAACACCAGAAGTTCCACTGGTTCCTCTTGTTCCTGATGATCCACTTGTTCCAGAGGTTCCTCTTGTTCCAGAGGTTCCGTTAACTCCACTAGTTCCTGATGTTCCATTAATACCACTAGTTCCTGAGGTTCCTGATGTTCCATCACCACCAGCAGCTCCATCAAGATTGACAACCCAATTTGAGTACGAAGATGAACCATATTTAGCCAATACTTCATATACTAACTCACCAGTAGAAGAATTATAGCTTTCTACCTGACCTTCTATATAATTTGATGCATCATAAGATATTAGTATTAATTGAGCGGCACTATATGATAAAGAAGGATCTACAGTAATACTATATGTTGATGAAACAGTTGTAGTTGATAAATCAATAGCTGAGTTATATTCTACTCTAAATGAATCACCATCATAACCTGATGTTCCTGAAGTTCCAGCTGGACCTGTTCCACCAATAGGTCCAATTTCACCCACTGCAGTAACCCATTGATAGTAGTCACCGTCATAAATATAGGTGTATAAGTTACCATATTCAGCATCATACCAAAAAGAACCTGTTTTAATTTGACTTGTTCCAGTGCCTGTGGGTGTAGTTGATTGATAAAAGAATTTAGCAGATACAGCTGTAATGTAATTTTTAATTTCGTTGTTTATAAAAATTGGTGAGTTTTGTTGTAAAGTGTCTATCAGTTGTTTGATTCTTGGTAGTCCAAGTTTAGCTTCGTTATTAGAAGAAAAGGGAATATTTATCAATCTTTGACTTTTAAGACTGATAACAACCATATTGTTTTTTACATAAAGATTTATTACTGTAAATGGATTGACGGTGTATGTGACTACTCCAGTATTATCCATTATTTGAATATTCGTATCGTTTGTTCCTAAAGGTCTTAAAAATTTATCCCAACTATAACTCATTTTTTATAATTTTTTTTAAATTATTATATCTAAATTTACATTCACCCCACCTAAAGTATTATGAGCCAAGTCTGTAAAATTGAATGTAAGAGAATACGTTCCTACTACAGATATTGAATTAACAAGACCTTGAGTGCCCATAATTAATAAATCAGAAGCCATTATGTTTATATTTCCATCTCTATTATCATCAATATAATCAATTAATAAATCAGTCAATTTATCTTTATAAATTACACTTGAGGTTCCCCAATTTACTAATGAGATAGTCGTTGAATAAGTTAAACCATCAGTCCCAGTGTTGTAAGGAGTTCCTGAAGTAGCTCCTGTGTAATTAACAATATAACTACCAGTAGCGCCCGATCTAGAATTAAAATAAATGACCGGTGGTGTTTCATCCGGCAGAGTAATTGTATCAATATCAACATTAGGATGTTCTAAAACATAATTTATTAAAGAAAATGCTTGATTAGCATGAAACTCACTAATAAAATTTAAAAAAACAGTTCCATAAGTTTGGTCATCAATTATTATAAAGGTAGAATCAATTGATAGTGATTCTATGTAAGGTAGACCAAAATAAACTAAAGCTCTTTTTGGTGTTCCTTTATCGTATATAACAATAGACTCACCTACTACATAAGATTTTATATCTGTATATTCTAAACCAGTAAAAGAAGTCGCACTTTGATTCAAATCATCATTAAAGAATGTATAATTATCATCAATGACCCCTATCATCAAATCCAATATAACTGGATATTTAGAATTTGGATTCGTTAAATATAATTGAGGTATTCTATTAGAAGAATTACCAGTCAATACTAACATCTGTGCGAAAGTATAGCTTTTTACTGGATAGTCATAGTAAGAATAATTAACATAATTATCAGCTTCAATGACTGACTTTGGATCAAAAATTGCTTTTATTGCTAAAAAAGTTGCATTGTCGCCTAATCCTAAATGATTGAGTAAATAATTTGTTTGTCCTTTCTTTAAAATAACTCTACCTTTGAGTAATTGTTTGTAAGGCATTCTGGAATCAGATACAAGTAATCTATCTCTACTTGTTGAGCCTTCTATTGCAACAAACTCACCATTAGTTACTTTGATATATTGACTTGAGTTTCCAAACAAGGATGAACCACATACTGCCATAATAAAATTATAATTTTAATCTATATATTAAAATTATAATCACATAATATCGTTTACTTCAATATAATATCGTTCTTCAAGATTTGTTGAATTAGAAATTCTTGTTAATGTCAATTTTTTTCCTTTGTTTAAAGATAAATAAGGAATATTAGACAAAGTTGTTGAACCTGTGCCGTGTATTTCATAAGGAAGTGTCACAGAAGAACTAAAATCTACCAAGCTATTATTTGGACTAACATCAAATACTACATATGAAGAAGTTATTCCAGTGACAGACGCAACTTTATACTGACCAGAAAAGTCATACACTGAAGATGTTCCAACAAATAAATTGTTCATTACATAAGAATCTCCAACTTTTAGAGTATTTGATAAAATATTCACATCACCTTCAAAAGCTACTTCAAGTAGATTATCTTGTAGCAAGTTTATTGGTTTTGTGAAATCTATATCTAAGTTAGATGATTTCCATAAATATGCTGAATTCTGAAGTCCTAAGTCTTTATTATAACTTACTGGTAAATCTATATCACCTAGTAACAAAGTTTCTGATGTTATTCCAGAAAAATTAGTTCTTATAAAGACATCTAATTTTTTATTTTCACTAGAAAACTGACTCGGAACAATATTCAAATCCATACTTTGTCTCAAATCTAAATCCTTATCCATTACAAGTGTCAATCTTTGACCTTGAGGAAGCTCAAGTTCTACTTCATCGTTGTTTACAATTTGAATTAAAAATTTCTTGTTGAATGGAACATTCAATACCACAGGAACTGAGCCTTGAGCATTATACATTGAAGATGTATTTACAACTCTAATTTCACTGTATGGAGTATCTACTGTTTCTAGAGCTATTTGAGGAGGTGAACCAGGTATTAATCTTGACCTTACAGAAGTCGTGTCAGTAATCTGCATAGTAGAGTATAGTCTTAAAAGGTTCTCTAAATTCTGAATTTTACTATTTAATACATTAATATCTGTTTGTGTATAAAGAAGAGTTTTTATGTTCTGAAGTTCTTCTTTGAATAAGAAATTATCAGCAATAATATTTACAAAGCTATCATTGAAACTTGCTAATCTTTGCATAGCTTCATTGAATCTTATCATATTGAACTGAGAATTTATCGCCTCTGGATTATAAGCAGGAACTGTATTATCATTAATAATGTTAAAATTTAATAATAAATTAAAAGCGTAAGATGTTCCGTCTTGTTGTTTTGTGTCGTTTGCCACTAATTTTTTATAAGTTGGAAATCTTAGACTTGTCTCACCCTCTGTCTGGTTCTGATCCGGATGATTTAAAAAAGATATACCATAAAGATTAGTAGCAGATGAGAAATTAGTTGTTCCATCTGCATTTGTAGTCTCTTTTTCTACTGTATAATACCAAAGAATTGCATTAAACTCAAAATCTTGAGGAACTTCCTCATTTACTGCTAATGAATTAAATTCATCAAATGTAGTTAAATTTCTACCTGTAACTGATTTTGGTGTATTCATTTTAGCATAGTGTCTGTAATCGAAATCAATGTTTAATCCATCTAAAGAAGATCCATCATATACAGGAACACTTGTATCACCAGTAACACCAAAGTAATCTCCTGATCTTCTCTGTGAGTCACCTGTAGAAGTTTCATAAGTAAAATCATTTGTGTCAAATTGTCCATAATATGAACCTGGATAATCTTGTGGATCCGAAACAATAGGTGAATTAAAAGTCTCAGCTCCCATTATTTCTGATTGATATTGTCTTGGTAAAATAGGATATGTTAGATTCGGACCATAGTTATAATCAACCATAGTTCTAAATAAAATATCAGGAGTCTGGCCTGTATGATCTGGTATGTGAGCATAGACTTCAGTATAAGCTCTATTTGCTTCTTGAACGTTTGATAATCCATTTACCTCACCTATATACTGAATTAGCTTATTATAAACCAATTTAAATGTTCCAATTCTATTTCCAGAATCATTAACGTTTGTTCCAAAACCTATGTCAAAAACAACAGTCTGACCAGCAGTTGGACCTGATGGAGCTATAACTTCTAAAACCTCTAAGTTTAATCCAGTTTCTGCTGTGTATCCATAATCATCTATTTCATTCAAAATCGAAACTATTTCAACACCTGATAGATTGACAATGTCACCAACTTTGAAATTTGTAAGTTCAGTATCTGGTCCTTCAAAATCTACTTCTAATAAGTTAGAAAATGGAGCAGGTAACCCACTTTGTTTAAAGTTAATACCATAATAAGAATTAGTAGTTCTTTCTTTCCAAAGTTGTTCTTTAAAAAAATCTGTTCCACCTTGTCCTAAAGAATTTGGAGAAAAGTCAGCTAAATCTCCAACGTATTCATCTTTTGGATCAGCAGGTTCAAAATCGATTAAGTTTAATTTTCTACACCATTTAAAAAAAATCTTTTCAGAGGTCGTTTCTAAAGACTCAGTTTTGTAGTTATACTCATTTGAATTTAGACGACTCTCTCTTAAAACAACTTCATGATTGGCAACATAATTTCTTAAAGATTCTACTACTCCTTCAGCGAAGTTTGTAACTGGTGTTGCTATCCCACTTTTACTAAATGCGTTATCAAAATCCCAATAAAGCGGTTTTGAAATTGTTCCTGAAATTAAATTCTGTTTAGGAAAGTTTACTAAAACATACTTTGAAAAGTACATTTTATAAAGTGGATTTTGATATGAAGCAGAAATATCTTCAGCTGCACTTGGAAATGCATAAAATGAAGTTCCATTGGGTTTTAGTGATTTATAAAGTGGTGTAGACGCCATTATAATAAGATTTTATTTTACAATCTATATATAAAGAAATCACGTTCTCTTTTTAATTACTTAATCATTTTGACTATTTCGATAAAAGCCTTTTCTGTTCCTTTTATAACATATTCATACAAACCGAATGCATTATTTTTAGTTGGAACTTCATCGAAAAATTTAAGATTGTTTAAAATCTCATCTATATCATTTCTCCATTTTAGATAAAACTCATAAATATCAGCATCATTTATGAAACCTCTTACTTTAACATCTTTTGGATTCTTTGTATATGATTTCATAAATGAACTAAATTCACCACCTGACTCTTCAATTGTCTTTTCAATCATTGATTTAACTTCTTCAATAACCTCGGTGTATTTTGAAGAATCAGACGCATCAGTTTCTTCCGCGGTGGCTTGGCTTTCCTCTGGAACTTGAGCTTCGGTCTCATCCGCTTCTGTTAAAAATTGAACGTATTTTCTAAGTTTCATATGTTATATATTAATTTATAAAATTAAATTACATCCAAGTTGCTTCAAATACACCATTATACCAGATTCCACCTTCCCACAATCCTTTTTTGTAAATACCATTTGTCCAGATACCTGACTTCCAATTACAATCAGAAAACTTACTGACTACTCTAAGATTTAAGTCAACTGGTGGTGCTTGAACAATCGAAAAAGCAGTGGCTACATATACTTTCGTCCACTTATTAACTACATCTTCCTCTCTATAAAGAACTTTATAAGTTTTAGGAGAAGTATTTCTTCCGAATGTTGCGCTAATTGGAGAATTAGAGTTGTTATCGATGATAGTAAATTCATCACCAGTATTAAATTTAAATATTCCGTTCAAAGTCAAATAGTAAGCGCCAACTCCATCATTACCATAACCAATCATCTGTATATCCTCTAAAATACCACCATGCCAAGTTCCGGTTTTCCAATTCATATTGTAGGCGACTCCACCATAGAAGTCACCATCAAACCAGTTACCAGTATACCAAATTGAATATTTATGAACATCTGACACATCTTCTTCACCTCTATCATTTATGTTTAATCGTGAATGAAATTCACCATTCAACCAGTTACCACTATGCCAAATTGATGTTCTACTGTTAAACGAATTGACTCCAAATCTTGATTTTTTTCCTTCTCTTTGATTCCAAGTTCCATCATACCAAATTCCATTTTCAAAATCACCAGCATACCAATTACCATCTAACCAGAATGATGGTTCATTATCTGTATTGAAAACACCGTCATTCCAGTCACCTAAAACCCAGATTCCACCTCCAAACCTACCTTGGTCCCAAGTTCCATCATTCCAGATACCTCTATACCAAGTTCCATTCTTCCAATTTCCACCATACCAACGACCATCAACCCAAATTCCTTGATTCCATGTTCCATCAAACCATCGACCATTATACCATATAGATGCTGATGGTGATGGCACACTTCCATATCTTATTTCACTTACCCTATCTTCTATATCTTTAGAATCCCATACTCCACTATACCAGTCACCAGATATCCACTGACCACTAATCCACTTACCACCAAACCATCGACCGCTTTCCCAGACACCTTTATACCAAATTATATCATTGTCGACTCCAATTACAGCTTCAGATATTTCAGCCTCAAGTATCCAAGAGAATTTTTGATAAATTTGATTCAAATCAAGACCATCAATTAGTCTAAATCTATATCTTGAAAAGTCAACATTTGTTAGTGCATAAGTTTTGTTTGTCAGTATTTGATTATCAACGCTTAATTCTATTGATTTTTTTCCCATTTTATTGACACTCACATCAATTAAGTCGACTGGACTAAATTCGAAAAATGGATCTTGTCTTGAATATTTAACAAACCCCGTATCATTTCCAGACAATGGAACATTTCCATATGGAAAGTCTATATAGAAATTAAACTCATTCACGACTATCACTGGATGATAACCAAAATAATTTTGATTAATTTCTTGAGAAGAAGCAGTTCCTCCATTAAACTCTAAAACAACACTATCATTTGTCTTTAGACCGTGTTTTTCAGAACAGAATATAAATAGATTACCTAAATAATTAGCAGTATTTTTTATCGGAACTGTAACTTGCTCTTCAAGATTCAAAATGTTCATAGACATCTCATTTTTGTAGTCAATATACATTATTGCAGATAGAGCTTGAAATGTCTCAGCATCAGACAACAATATCTTAGCGTAAGAATCTGTAGGTATTTTAAAGTTTAATTCTCTTTCATAATTGTAGTATTCATTACCTGGAGGATAAACTATTTCTCTTCTCTGAAAAGCGCCCTTTTGAATATTATTTAATTCTTGTAAATCATCACTAATTTGTTTTAGTTTTCTTCTAGAAACTATATCTATGAAGTAATGAAAATCACCAATAGTATAATTTATATTTTTGTGAAACTCTATTATATACAATTCATCAGCAGAGTCATAATATTTATTCAAAACCAATAATCTTTCCGTTGTTGAACTTGGATTTCCTGCGACGTAGGGTGTGGAATTCCACAAATGAATATCAACAAATGTATTTATGAAAATTGATTGCCATTCTAAAACTAAATCCTTACCAAACTTTAAAGTATTTGAAGTTTTTTGTATTGGTGAAGTATAATTTGAATATGTGATTCCATTACTAGCTAAGTATACAACCGAGTTTGTTGCAATACCTACACCATTACCAGACATTGGAACACCTCTAAAATCAGGCATCGCGAAATATTCTTTGTCTGCTGTAAATTTCGGATTAGGATTACCTACGTCATTTAGACCTTCTAAGTAACTTAAAATATTATAAGTTGGTGTGTATTTAAAATCTAAGAATCCTTCTGTATAAGACATTGTAAATTGGTTACCGGTCAAATACACGTTAGTTGCTAAGTTATAATATGCAGTGTAGTTATTAAATTTTGGAGATAAATTCAATATTCTATTATTTGAATAAGTGATTCCATAATTTCCAATTTCGACATCTAAAAAACTCTCGGTGTAAAGACTAATATCTTGAATTGATATCCACATATATCCAGTTCCTAACGGATCTCTTTCTGCCACCGTAAAGTCAAATTTAAACTGTGAGAATGAACCATTCAAAGTCAAATCTATATGAGTAGGAGTTGAACTAAGTGAATAAGGTATGCTATATGTTGCTAACTCTATCCAGGAAGAAGCTGATAAACCCTGAACACTAATACTTGAATATGTTCCTGTCGTTGCGTAAGTTCCTGATTGATAGTCATATGAAAAAGATACATTAGTGACGCCACTCATTGTAGGACTTATTATAGAAGCTGTTTGAGCTCCTGAACCAGAAGATGGTGAAATTTCAAGTGAGTTAGTTGATGAAGTCGTAAAACCAGTTACATTAAAAGTAGCAGCATGCGTCAAGCCTTGAACTAACCAATTTGAATAAGTAGCTCCTGTTTGTGGGTAAAGATTTACAGCTGTAATTTCATCAACATAGTTAGATTGAATTGTATAAGCTAGCGAAATAGGATGTGAATTAAATCTATTTTCAAATTCATCAACATCAGTATAAACGTTCAAATTTACAATTGAAGCGGTGTAACCTTTCATATTGGTTATGATTGTGTCATTGAATTCAGTAAACATATAAATGAATTTACCGGATGCTAAAACGACTATTTTGTTTACAGTAAAATTACCATTTACATATGATGAAGATAATTTCATAGTATCTCCTACTTTTACTGGATATCCAAAATCAGTAGTTTTAAATATCATTAAATATTTGTAAATATAAAGTTCATCATTTGTTAGTGGATCACTAATCGCGGTAAGACCCATCGCGTTGTATCTTGATAGGAAATGATTATAAGTCGCTCCAAAAGTATCAGTTATCGTCGGAGCTAAAGGTTGTATTATTGAAGCCGTATTTGTAATTCTAGTAATTAAAGTCTCAGATTGAGTTGGTGAATATGAAAAAGTAGGTGAAATTAAAACCATAGAAGATTGGTCTAGAGGATTACTACTATTATAATACTCAAATGTTTTTTTATTATCTGTCCAGTATGTCCACCAGTTTGTTTCACTTTGAGTCAAATAATCTGGAAAATCAGCAGGATATGTTATTGTTTCAAAATATAAATTACTGTTATTTGAAAATGATTTACCTCTTAAATTTATTTCGTTTGGTAATCTATAGTCGCCAAAGTCAGTAAAGAAATTCAGTTTAGAAGCAGCGTCATAGTCTAAAAATAAAAATTTAGATTTCAATCTGTTTTCAAAAGAATCATCTAATTTTATAAAATCTACTGACGAATAAGTAGCATATCTATAAAGAGATTCATTACCACATATCATCAACTCTGTTCCATTGTAGTCAAAAATTTCATTTGGAAAATACGTTGTCAATATCGATGGATTAGAAGAGGTTATAGATATTGTGTTAGAGTATGAATTACCATATCCTATTGTTGGAAAGTTATTTATATTGAAAGTGAAAATTCCGGTTTCGGATGATGACATTTTCATACCAGTATAGATGAAATTATCAGTTGTTCCTTTTCTTGTAATATTAAGTATATCACCAAAATCTTCACCTAAGTCAAGATATAAAAAATCGAATAGACCATTTGACTTATTTACATCATAAACAATTATTTTACTATCATCTGTAGTTATGAATACTAATTCTTTATTGGCTGGTATAGATTGTGTAAAATATTGAAAGCTTAAATTCCAAGTGCTTGTATTAGTATAATATAAATCATTTATATTATCTAATAATAAATAATCGTCATCATCATCAATAATTTGTGATATTCTTCTTCTGTAGGCGGTCCATCCAGCTATTGTTTCTTTGAATTCAATAAAAACACCGTTTCTACCACCAATTATAAAGTTGTTGTTTTGATTAAAAATAACTTTGTTATAATAGAAAGTATCAAAATCTCTAATTCTTAATCTTCTCCAGTTATTACCACTATCATCTGTCAAATAGATAGAGTTCAAATCACCAACTACCACACCTCTTAAATCACTATAGAAAGATATAGAACGTAGGTTTATCGAATATTTATTGTCTAAATCTAAATTATATTTCTGAATCTGAAAATCATGTTTTCTTATTCTTAGTAATATACCAGTATCTCCACATATCCAGTAATATTTAGAAGTCTGTGAAATACTTCTTAAGTTAAGTTTGTATTTGTTAGAAATCAAATTTGAGACGCCATTTTGATGACAAATTATTGTTCCAAATTCACCAATTGTTATAGTTCTTTCAGGAATGGAGTATGTTATTCCATCAAGTGCATAAGACTGAGTGCCGTGTTTAATGATATCATAATGATTTATTTCAAATAGGTTATTATAATTAACTTTATTTCTTAGCATCCAGTTTTTGTTTTGAACAAACTCAAATGTATCACCAAAATCGATAGGATAATATCCTTTTCTTAATCTTTGTAGATGAAATTGTCTTCCCGCATTTACATTACCCAGTTTTACATAAACACTGTATCTGACACAATTCTGATAGTTTTGAAAAATAGTGCTTCTCACTAAGAAACGATTCTCAACGGTGTATATTCCATTCTGTTCATCTAAATACTCATACTCAATAGTTGAACCCAAATTTCTAAGTATTGTATATTCACCTTTGAAATATACCTCAGGGTCTATTGTATTGGCTAAAACAATTCTTGTTTTTTGGTCTTTAAGTAGAATTCTGTGCCCCTCTAAAACTAAAACACCGTCAATAGTAAAGTTATCTTCAAGTCTTGAATCCAAGTCTGTAATTTCAATAGTAGATGCAATATCAACTTGATTATAATTTTTTATTGAATCATCAATCAATCTTCTTGGAGTAAATAAAGTTTTTAATGAAAGGCCATATTCACCTAAATACTTGTCATAATATTCTACTGAAGTTGTCGCATTTATTGGCTCTGCGTTAAATGCCGGTATTAAAGTGTTTGTATATTGAGAGCCATCAATGCTGATATACCAAGATCTTGGAGTGTGAGCTCCTAAGACATCATAAATGTTATTAAAATTATTTATTGGTAGATAAGTTGCACCACTTAGTGCTTTTGAATAAAATCTTACTAAAGATAACTCCTGTAAATAAAATTGATAGTCATCATCTATCAAGTTATCACTAGACATATTCCATCTATTATACTCTGAGTTATATTCCCACATATTTACTTTTTAACTTTTAAAGTCCAAATGGCTGTTTTACTATCAACAGTTACCACAGATTTTAATACTTTAACTTTTGATTTTTTAAGTATAATTTTCATTTCCTCTATGAAGTCGTCATATTGATAAATATCTTCAACGTATTCAGCAATGTCAATTTTAAACTCAAATTTTTCTGAAAAAATTAAGTCATAAATTAATTCCTCTTTATTTCCCACGTTGGAAGCTACCATTTTCAGTTTATATATTAAAACTTTGAAGTTCTTAATCAAATATAATTGGGTAAACAAAAACTAATGATATATAAATTATGAAACTAATCAACTTTTTTCTAAAACCATTTGATGCTATAATGAGATGGAAAATTAAAAAACAATTAAAAGTGTATAAAAAATAATCTTTTTTATGAGTAAATCTAAGTCCGAATTAAATCGTGAAATCCAAGAAGGAGTAAACGACTATGAGTATAAAAAAAATATTCGAAAGAAAAATTCTCTAACTAAAGAAGAATTTCAAAAAAATGGAGTTAGATTGTCTGATAAACAAAATGACTTATACAAAGGAATCAGAAATAACATTTTGACTGTTGTGCATGGACCAGCTGGAACAGCAAAAACTTTTGTGACTTGTTATACTGCTCTCGCGTTACTTGCAGACAAAAAAATTGAAAAAATAATTATTACAAAACCTATACAAGAAAGTGGCGAAAACTTAGGATTTCTACCAGGATCATTAGAAGATAAATTACATCCATACAAACAATCCTACTACACTACATTTTGTAAAATTATAGGTAAAGTTACAACTGACTTTTTGTTTTCTACTGAAGAAATAATTTTTGAACCATTAGCTTATATGAGAGGTTCAACTTACGACAACTGTATTATGTTATTAGACGAGTGTCAAAACGCATCAATCAAACAATTGATGTTATGGATAACCAGATTAGGAACAGATTCACGAGCCGTAATGATGGGTGATACTTCACAATATGATGTAAGAAAAAAAGATTCAGGATACAACGATTTCATCAAAATGGTTGATGGGATGGTTGACCTAAATCTTTTTGAATTTACGAATGAAGATATAGTTAGAAATAAGTTTCTTATTGAAATCGCTAACAGATATGATAAATATCGAAGTGAGCAGAAGGATTTTTAATCTTCTTCTTCATCATAATATTCTTCAGTATCTTCTTCTCTTTGAACACGTCCGCTGCTTTGAATTAAAACATAATCAAAGTTATAGTTTTGAGAGTTTGAAAATCTTCCCTTATAAGTATCATAGAATTTGAAGGTGTCTAAATAAGGATAATAACTTAGATTATGGTTTTCTAACATAACATAAAGATGTCTTCTCTCGGGACTCCCATCAATATCTACATAAAGTTCAGACTTTGCGTTTTGTTCCCATTTTGTAAGATAACCATTATCTTTTGCCCACTTTTTAAAAATATCTACATCGTGATCGTAGACAGTGTAGATACGGTCCATAAATTTATAAACATTGTCTGAATTAAATTCTTTTATTTCATCCCACAAAAGAGCTCTAGCTCTGACTTGTCCATCATCAGTTAGTAGGACTAACATTTTGACTGGATTTACAGCATATAGAGTCATGAATTTATTTCTATCGGGTTGTCTCATACAAGAATTCCAAAGAGAACCGTATCGACAACCATCTGGTCTAAAATAATTATCTTCTAAATAGTATTTTTTTATATCTTCACCTTCAACAACGATAAGTTTTTTTGGGTCGTAGTTGAAATATGATTTGTAGTAGTTAACAAACTTCTCTACATCAGAGTCAGCAATTCCGAATTCATTAAATGCTTCTTTAGACAAAAATCGTTTTATAAAACGACCAACTTTAATTTTAGTTCTACCCACACCATCACCAAAAGGATCTTTTCCTTCATCATTTTTGATGATGTCGTATTTAGATTTCGGTAGATAAGAAAGAGTATCAATTTCATCATCTTCTCTTTTTACAAAGTTTCCTTCTTCTTTTATCAATCCACTCATACCGTGAATTAAAATTTGCGAAATTCTAAAATGTGTGCTTCTATCTAAGAAGTTCATCATTTCATGGTCAAAAATAAGTCGATTATACATTTTAATATATAGTTTATATGCAGTTTATTGTAGAATTTAAGTCTTTTTATAAAGTAGGTGATGTAGTCAAAATTGAATACTGGTGGGATGATATGATCACACCTGTAAAAGTTATTGAACAAACATCACCAAGAACAGTCAAAGTTACTCATAATATTTCAGAATCTAAAATTCAAAATGCCCCTGATGAAATCATTAGCACTTCAGATATTATAGATATTGCTAGATAATTTCACCTTTCCCATCTTCATACATTTTATCTAAAAGATAATCATAGAAGAATTTATCATATTCAAGATTCATATCTAAATATTGTTCTTTAATTATTTGTAACTCCCAATATTCTAAATTAGAATCGGTGAACTTACTCATAATCCAATCATACTTAGGATCTTTATTTGAAACCGAATCAATGTTTATAATATTAGAAATTGGCTTGATGTCATAAAAATCATCATATTGGTCATAAGCATATGACATATCCATTAAACCGGAACCACTGTCGTAATATTTTTTACTACTTCTGCGATTTCTCTTCTTCTTTTTACCTCTGTTTGAGTAAATTTCAGACATACTATCACCATATCCGACACTATCATCATATTGACCATAGTCATATGTTTCATATCCATAATCTTTACGACCGTAGGTAGGGTAAGAATAATCTTTCCATTCGTGAACCTCAGGATTACGTTTTGTAGGAAGACTTTCCCAATTAACTTTTACACAAGCTTCAGCCAAATCTGTTAAGTGAAGAATATCTTGAGACTCATTAGTAGTATGTTCTTTGTAATAACCAACAGAAACATTAGTACACTCTGGAATTAAGTGAGTAAACTCAGCAGAGTCGGTATAAACACCACCTGCATCTTTTTTATAAGACAAACTACGAGTCTGATTTAATTCTTGACAAAGTGCATCAGCGAAATCATCAGAACAACAACGGGAAGAAGATTGATAAGTAATAATAGAAGATACATCACGTCGGTCAAAAGAAATGATGCGGTCATAATTTCCTTTGAAGAATCCGAATTTAGCGGCATTTCCCGAACCAATACATCCAACTTCCTCACCAATGAAGAAGTAGTAAAGACCTGGAACTTCATTTTTAATCATCCAAAGAAGAACTGTGATACCAGCTTTGTCGTCAGCTCCTAAAGTAGTTTTACCATCAGTTTTGATTAAATTCTGGTCAAAAACGTGAGTTACTGTGACATAGTCTTTTGATACCGTATCTAAGTGAGCTGCGAAAATTGAACGACTTTCGCCAATTTTATAAAAGTAGTTTCCCCACTCGTCTTTTTGCATACCTTTAGGAAACAACTCTCTCATTGATGCTACGAGTTGATCCTCGTGACCATAAGGAACTGTTTTAGAGGTTAATCTTAAAAATGTTTCAAATACAAATTCTTCTACTTTCATACTACAAAGATACGGAACTTATTAACAAAATACAAATATTCCTCTATAAATATCATTGTTTATAAGAAAAATACTCAAACAAACAAAATATTTTTTGATATATAACATTAGCTGTTCGCTAACTTATGTCGGGTATCAATAGGATGCCTTTGAGATTTAGAAATGAATTAAAGATATAGGTCTAAAAATAAAATGAATAACTATGGCAAAACAAATTGCAAGTAGCAATTCCAAGCCAGGAGCTTGGATTGTATCTCCTAAAGATAGGGGAAGAAAACAAATCAAAAGTGGAAAAGTCTTCTTAAAACACGGAGACGAATTCGAAATCGAATTATTTAATCCACTAACCGTTTCAGTTCTCTCTGATATAAAATTAAACGGTCAATCAATCTCAAAAACAGGTTTAGTTATAAAACCAGGTCAACGTGTTTACTTAGACTGCTTTATTGATGATAGAAAAAAATTCAAATTCTCAACTTACGAAATTGAAAACTCTGGAGAAGCATTAAACGCAACCGCTAATAATGGAGTTTTAGAAGTCTTCTTTTATAAAGAAGATGTTATTACTTTAGATAACTGGCAAAGAAAATTTGATAGAGTGATAGTTGAAAAATACTATCCTTATAATCCTTACCCGTGGTATAATCCATATAAAGTCTATTGTGGATCAGGAACAATTACATATGGTGGAACAGTAGTGACTACAAACGGTAATTCTTTTACTATGGATGCTTCTAGTGGTCTAATTGGCGAAACAACAAC
>JACCDO011519012.1_pt1 | contig 17790 bp, 32 predicted proteins | sample 7446101 | NCBI WGS metagenome assembly JACCDO01 (sample SAMN15323440, study PRJNA562643) | freshwater metagenome | isolation source: river surface water | place: USA:Blue River Watershed | collected 2017-08-16 | reverse complement strand
CCATCTGATATTTGAAGTAATCTTTGATATGTGAACGATACTTTATTACCTGTAAAACTATATGTTGACATCTTATTTTTATATATAAAAATCAATGAAGGTTCAAAACATTACCTGATTAAATGGCGACGAAATATTATTTAGATTGGCAAGAAGTTAATATCAATTGGGATGAATTAGATATCAATTGGGAAGACGTATATATTCTTATAGAGGCTAAGCAAAGAGCTGGTGGTGGTAGTGGAACACTTCTTAAAGAGTATATAGAGGGTAATCCTTGGAAGAACTTTAAAAGAGATTTAGGTGAGGAAAAAGCTGAAAAATTTATAAAACTATTTTGTAAAATAAATGGAATGGATTACGAAGAAGTTATAAAACCTAAGTCTAAAATAAAAGTTAAAGTAGAACACTTTGAAAGAGTATTTAGTAATGTGCCAAATGTTAAAATAAAAATGTAATATATAGATTATGGATGGAGTAAAACACTTTTCAGATTTTTTCAATAATAATGGTAAGAAAGAATTACCAAAGTTTGATAAAGATGATATCTTAAATGACTTTTTTATTAATGAATCAGATAATGATGTTCAAAATGAAATAGAAGAATCATCAGTAGAAGAATTAAAAGAATTAAACAATTCGTTTGATTCAAATGTTGAGTCAAATATTGAATCAAATGATACTACTAATGAATCTTATAGTAAAGATGAGGTAGATTTAATGATTCAAAGAGAAGTTGAAAGAATTAAGAAAGAAACAATTGCTGAATTTAAGGCAAATGAAAGTAAAGAAATAGAACTTCCGATAATTGAAGAAGAAGTTGAAGAAGAATATCAAGAAGAAATAACTGAAAGTTCAAGTGACTACTATAAAGTTTATGCTGATAAAGCCGAGACTTTTTCTTGTGATATAGAACTCGAAGGTGCTAATTTAAAAGATACTGAAGTTAGATTAGTTCTAGAATCTGACAATTGGAACTTAATGTTTCCAGGTGAAATTGATAGAAATGGTAAAGTAAATATTCCTATTAGAAAATTAAATATCTTTGAAGAAGGCACTAAAGGTAAAATAAAAATGGAAGTTATCGCAGAAGGCACAGTATTCACACCTTGGGAAGATGACTTTGAAGTTAAAATGTCTAAAAAGGTTATGGTTAAATTTAATGAGGGTAAAACAACTTCTAATAAACCAAAAACAATAGTCAAACCTGGTGTTAAAGTAAATTTTAAGAAATAAAAAAAACCTCTCATTTGAGAGGTTTTTTAGTTTTTATACTTCCTGTTTTGGTTGTTTCTTTTCCTGTTCTGCTTTAGCTTCTTCAGCTTTCTTTTTATCATAAGATTCAGAACTTATTATAGAACCTTTATTAATTTCAGGTTGACCAGTTGCAGTTTTTACAACAATTCTATCTTTCTCACCTTTTTTACCTTGTATTTCAACCACATCAGCATCTGTTCCAGTATATCCAGCCTTATTAGCAGTGTAGTTAGTTTTAGAGAAGTATTTTATCTTTTCACCTTTTTCAAAAGTATGATTCATAAGTGGTGATTCTTTCCAGATATAAACTTGATCTTTATCAGCCATCTTCTTAGCGGTCTCTATGTCAAATCCAGTTTCTCTTTCTTCTTTAGATTGTAAAGCTTTAGTTTGTTCATCAGCCATTTTCTGAGCATTTGTAGCCTTTGCTTGAATCTCTTTCAACATTTTTTGGAAATTAGGATCATCTTTAACATCTTCTTCTTTTAATCCAACATCAGATAATAAAGAGTTAGTTTCAGAGTTTAACAATTCTTGTTGCATTTCAATCTTCTTCAAAGTGATATAGTTTTGAATCTTTGGATTCTTCTCATCATCAATGACCTCTTGAAACTTAATATCAAATTTCTTCTTTATTAATTCAATTTGTTGATCGTAATTTTTATCAGCAACCTCAATGTTTTTAGCCAATGTTTTTATTTGATTATCATCTTTCTCACCACCTGCTTTAACATTTTTAATGTATTGCCCATAAGCTTTCAAAGCCGCTTTCTTTTTTGCTTGTGCTGCTATTATTTCCTTTTTATAAGCTTCCATAACTTCATCAGCCTTCTTAGCACTACCAAATTGTTTAGAGAATCCTAAAGATAGTTTATTCTTTAAATTCTTGAATAATCCACCAATAAATTCCTCATTAACTGGTTCGGATTTGAACGATTCAAAAGATTTTACATATTTCATTTTAAAAAAATTATAATTTTAATTATATATTAAAATAAACACATCAAAAATAGAATTGTATAATTATTAAAATAATATTTTAAAAATGAATTGGAAAGAGTACTTAGAATTATCAGAAAAAACATTATCTACACAATTTAACTGTGATGAGAAAGAGCAAAGAGTTTTACACGCAATTATAGGTGTATTAACAGAGGTTGAAGAGCTTCTCGACAATCATATTGGTGATGAACAAGACTTTACAAATATGTTAGAAGAAGCCGGCGACATCACTTGGTATTTGGCAATTATAGGTAGAGAATATCAATTAGATTATCCACAAATCATTGTTAAAGAAAAGAATACTGAGCCAATGAAATTAGTATTAAAGATAATTAAAAACACTTGTAAACTTCTTGACATGATGAAAAAGAAAATCTATTATAATAAACCAGTAGATGAATTCACTTTTAAAACAATAACTAATTTAGTTATGTTAGATCTTTCTGATTATATGAATACTTATGATATTGATATTGAAAAATCTTTTGATGTTAATATTGCAAAGTTAAAAGCAAGATATGGTGAGAAGTTTTCGTCTGAAAAGGCAATTAATAGAGATTTAGAAACTGAAAGAAATATTTTGGAAGGTAATAACTAATTCTTATATTTGTAGTAATGAAAACTTTGAAGTCTCGTATAAGAAACATTTTAGGAATGAAGACTGATAATAAAGTCGTTAATCCTAAGAAGCATCAAAACGAATTTGAATCATTTAAAAAGAAACTTGGTAAACATAGTAGCTGGTTCCATGCGCTTGATGAAAGGCGTCAATGGGACCTTCTTTTTTTGTGGAAAAATCATAAGTGGAAATGTAAGAAAACAGGTGAACAACCATCTCTTCGTAATTTCATCTATGAAAAGAAACAGAAAGGTAGATTTTTTGTATCAAGGCAAAGACTTAGAGAAAGCACACTCAATCAATTAATTAAATAATATGAAAATATTTAGCGGAACATCCTGTCAAAATTTGACAAATCAGATTTGTAAAGTTCTTCAAGAAGAACTTGTAAAACATTCATCATTTGGTATGGTAGATGGTGAAATTACACCAGGTAGACTAAAAATTGATAAGTTTTCAGATGGTGAAATACTACCACTATTTCAAGACTCAATTAGAGACCAAGACGTATTCTTTGTACAAACTACAAATAACTCAGATAATATAATGGAGACTCTTTTAGTAATTGATGCTGCTAAAAGAGCTGGTTGTAAGTCCTTTACACTTGTTGCACCATTTCAAGGATATTCTCGACAAGATAAAACAGACCACTTGAGGTCTTCAATTGGCTCAAAAATGTTAGCAGATGTTCTAACTGCTGCTGGAATGAATAGAATTATCACTATTGACCTACACGCATCTGCTATTCAAGGATTCTATAATGTTCCAGTTATTCACTTAAATGGTAATAAGATATTTATTGAATATATTAAGGAACACGAAATCGGAGACCTAACAATAGTTGCTCCTGACCAAGGTGCTGTTAAAAGAGCATCTGATTTCTGTAAAGCTTTTCCAGAGGCAACATTTGCAATGATTAATAAAAAACGTATTAAACCAAATGAGATTCATTCAATGGAATTAGTTGGTGATGTTCAAAGTCGTAATGTTGTAATTGTTGATGATATGGCTGATACACTTGGTACTATGTGTAAAGCAGCAGAACTACTTATGAATAAAGGAGCTAAGTCAGTTAGGTGTATCGCAACACACGGCATTTTAAGTGGTAAAGCTTTTGAAAATTTAGAAAACTCTGTAATGGATGAAGTTTTGGTATCTGATACGATTGCTTATAATCCAGTAAGACCAATGCCATCCAAATTAAAATATATTTCTTGTGCTAATTTGATTGCAAAATCAATTTGGTCACTTTCTCAACACAGGTCTATCCACGAGATAAATATTGTGTAAAAAAATAGTATTTCAAAATGAAAATAATTCTATGTGACATAGATGGTACAATCTGTGATGATATTAAAAATGAAGATTCACATCTTTACCCAAGTGCGAAAGTAATAGAAGGCTCTTTAGAGCAAATTAATAAATGGTATGAAGAAGGTAATCATATTACTTTTTTCACAGCCAGAGAGGAAAAAGATAGAGAAGTAACCATTAAATGGCTAGATGATAATGGATTTAAGTATCACGGTCTTATAATGGGTAAACCAAGATGTATTAATAAAGACGATGAATATGTTTGGGTTGATAATAGAAAAGTTCGTGGAGTTACTTATAATGCAGTTTGGGGCGACTTTAAAACAGTAAATAAAAACATTTTAACATTCGGTGATTAATGAGTAGTTTATCAGAAATGAAATCATTTGTAAGAGATTTAAACTTAAATCTAATTACAAATAGTACTAAAATTGAAATAGATCCATCTAAAAGATATTGTGATAAAATTAGATGGTTTATGCCAAATCGTAAACTAATTGCCTCAATTATCGAGGAGGGTGGTGTTTTAACTGGATCAAGGTCACTTAGATGCTATAAAGTAAATGGTGAACATATTCTTGATAGAAGAACTAAAGATTGGGACTTTGTAGTTACTCAAGATATCGCCTTTAAAATTTGCGCACAATATAATATTGATATTATACCAGGAATTGATAAAGTTATTTCTATTAAAAATCAGAGAGCTTGGAGACACCCAGCTTACTCTGAATCTTATAGAGTTGGACCAGTTGATGTTCAGATGATTATAAAAGAGGAATTACCTGAATTCCAAGAAATAAATGGAATTAGATTTTCATCACTATCTTATGTCTTAAACGAAAAGGTTAAAATGATTGATGAATTATACTTACTATCTCAAAATTCTTCTTCTGTTTCGAATGAAAGAAAAGAAATTGCAAAGCATTTAGAAGATATGACAAGATTGATTATAAAGTTTAATAGTGTGAATTTAAAGTAAACTTATAGAAAATAGCTTAATATAAATAAAAAATTAAAAATTTTAATGGCGAAATTAGTTTTAACACAAATTATGAAGAATGAAGCACACGTTATCACACGAATGCTTAATTCTATCAAACCTATTGTTGATATTGTATGTTTAGTAGATACAGGATCAACAGATAATACAATTGAAGTAGTAAAAAATTGGGGATTAGAAAATAACGTAGAAACTCATGTTTTTGAAAGAGCATTTGATAACTTTGAAAATTCAAGAAACTATTCAATTCAAATGGCTCGTGAAATCACAAATGGTCGAGGTAATGACTATTGGGGATTTTGGCTTGATGCTGATGAAATACTTGAGATTCAACCAAACTTTAATAAAAACGGTATAGACAAGGATTTATATATGTTTAACACATATATAAATGTTATGAAATATACAAGAAACGAGTGTTATAAACTTGATAAGCCATTTAGATTTTATGGACCAGTTCACGAATTTATTGTTTGTGATGATAGAAACATAACATCAGGATTGATGGAAGGTTTAGTTGTTCGTGTTCAAATGGATGGTGGATCTTGGAAGGGAAATATTCCTGAAAAATACAAATCACACGCTCACGTACTTGAAAAGTATATCGATGCTAATCGTCAAGACCCTCGTTGGATTTTCTACACTGCTCAGTCTTACCATGACTCTGCTTGTGTACCAGATAATAAAGAAGAAAATGAAGAGCGTCTCCGTAGAAGTATGAAGTATTACCGTGAGAGAATCTCAAGACAAGACGGTTATCCAGAAGAGATTTTCTACTCACAGTTCCGTATCGGTACTATTATGAGAGCATTAGAAGAGCCTTGGTATTTAACATTGAATGAGTTGTTGAAAGCTTATACAATGGAACCTTTAAGAGCTGAACCAATTAAGGCTATTATTGACTACTATTTGGCAGTTGGCGAGTGGCACAATGCTTATCTATTCTCTAAATTCGCTAAGATGAATTTCCACCAAAAGAATCCTTATCCTCAAAGACTTCTTTTCGTAGATGAAGCTTTGTATGTTTGGAAACTACTTGAAGTACATGCAGCAGCAAGTTTTTATACTGGCCGTAAAGATGAAGCTAAACAATGTTACCAAGAAATGGTTAGGATCTCTAGAGAACAACCACAGTTCTTCACACAAGAAGATTATAATAAAATAACAATGAACGCTCAATTCTTTTCTTAAAAGAATATAGAAAATTTTTAGAAAGGGAATATTTATATTCCCTTTTTTTGTTATATTTGTAATATGTCAAAATACGGACGAACATATCATTTACCTTGGTCACCTGGTGCTACCAATGATGATCGAATATCTAATAGTGTTGATTCACTTTTAGGTAAAGAGATTGTTATTACCGAAAAATTAGATGGTGAGAATTGTGGAATGACAGATGATGGAGTTTTTGCCAGAAGTCACGCAACATTTACAACATCGACTTGGTCAAGAGAAGTTAGAGCGATTCACAAATTAAAAGTAGAAAATGAATTAGGTGATGGTGTTTATTTATTTGGTGAAAATATGGAAGGTATACACTCAATAGAATATACTAACCTCACATCATACTTTTACATATTTGGACTTAGAGATAATAACATTTGGGTACCTTGGGAAAAAGTAGAAGAGTATTCTTATTTACTTGATATACCAACTGTGCCAGTTCTGTTCAAAGGTATTGTAAATACTGAAAAAGAATTAAAAGAACTTACTGAAAGACTATCATCAGAACCATCTGAATTAGGTGGTCAAAGAGAAGGAATTGTTGTTAGAAATGCTGATATGTTTCACAATGATGATTTTGCCGAGAATGTAATGAAGTGGGTTAGAAAGGGGCACGTTCAAACTGATATTCATTGGACGAGAAACTGGAAAAAAGCAACATTAAAAAATGAATCGTAATTTTAAATTAGAAAGACTACAAAATGGTGAATCATTCGTTACCAGCGAAAAGGGTAATTCAATGGTTCCACTTATTATGTCTGGTCAAAAACACAAAGTAGAACCTGCTACTTGGGAAAATTGTGAAGTAGGTGATATAGTTTATTGCAAAGTAAAGGGTAACTTTTATACACACCTTGTTAAGGCAAAAAATGATGATCGTGGATTACTTATCGGTAACAATCGAGGTGGTATAAATGGTTGGACTAAACAAGTATATGGTAAAGTAATTGAGGTTTTAAAATAATTGATATGGATTCACAGACTTTTCAAAACATTATAGTAATTGTATCATTAACACCAATTGCTCTTTTAGTCATTATAGGTTTTTTATTTTCTAAAATAAAAGATCTTAAACTACAGATAAAAGAAGCAAATGATAAATTGACTAAACAAAAAGAAAAAGAGAAATCATTTTTGAAGTTTTACATTGGATCTAAAGCACTATTGAATGATTATCAACTGGCACACACACCATCAACTGGTAAGAAAACAGAATTTAGTGTTGACTATGAAGTAGAAGTGGTTGATATATCCGAAACCGAAATAAAAGTTAATGCTATAGATTTTGTTGGTAATGATTCATTCTCAAGAGATCCACAGAATAAATCTGGTATTATAGCATTTATGCAGAATAGATGGATTTCTAAAAAAGAAGCTCAGTTAATTATGGATGAATCACATAATAGACAAGTTAAATTAGAAGAATTAGGAATATGATAAGTATAATTGTAGCATACGATAAGAATAAAGCAATTGGTAAAGACAATAAACTTTGTTGGAAACAATCAGCTGATTTGAAAAGGTTTAAAGAACTAACTACTGGTAAGACTGTAGTTATGGGTAGAAAAACATTTGAATCAATTGGTAAACCTTTACCGAATAGAAGAAATATAGTATTAACACGTCAAGATATTAATATTGATGGAGTTGAGATAATAAAATCAATTGAAGATATAAAAGGTATAGAAGGTGATATTATTATCATAGGTGGTGGTGAGATTTATAAAAATTGCCTTATATTAGCTGATAAGATATTTGCTACAGAAATAGATTGTGAGATAGAAGCGGATACTTGGTTTCCAAACTTCTCAGAAAATGACTGGATGATTGAAAGTATTGAGAGGCATAAAGCCGATGAAAAAAATGAATTTAATTATAGTTTTATAAATTATGTCAAAGGAAATTAACGAAGCAAAAGATAAGATACAAGATCTTAAAGAATTTTTTATAAGAGAGTGTAAATATGGACTTTGGCGTGAATACAGTGGTGAGAGGTACATAAATAAATACTTTGAAATAAGTCACACTCTTAACTCTTTAACCGATAAAAGACAATGGTTAATAATTTTTGATAGAGAAAAAATATCTTGTCAAGATATTAACATTTCTCAGATATATTTCTATTTTCTAAGACTGTTTATTAAACAAAGTGCTAGAGATGATGAAAAGAATAACAGAAAAATTCAAATTGGTAAAATCTCCGAGAGATTTTTTAATGAACATAAAGAATTAAAAAGAGACAATAAATTAGATAAACTACTAAACTAAAAAATATGAAACAATTACTTTCAACACTTTTTCAAACTTCCAGATCATCTGGAAGAACATTTCCATATGGATGGCTGCTTCTATTTGCAGCTTTTATTTTCCTTATTTGGTTTTTTTCAAAATAAAAATTAATAATAAATTATATGAAGCAACTTTTTAACACAGATGTATTTAGTCGTTACGGTGGTTCGACTATTTCAGAAAGAACTTTTATGGGTTCTATTGCAGGATTTATATCCTATGGTTTAGTGCTAACCTATATTATGGCTAGCTTTTTCGCACCGGCTATGCCGAGTATGTGGTTCCTAATTGGTGTCGGCCTTGTCATTCCATTGATTGGATGTTTTATCTCTTCAAGTGACAGTCTACCAATATCTTTTCTTGGATATAATATGATTGTCTTACCAATCGGATTGTGTCTTGGTCCTATTGCTAATTTTGTTGATCCACAAATCATACAAGATGCGGCTCTCTTAACAGCAATCATTACAGGTGTAATGGGATTTGCTGGTGTTACCTATCCAAATCTATTTAAAAATCTTGGAGGAGCACTTTTCTATTCACTACTTGGATTGGTAATAGTCAGAATTCTTCAAATGTTTATTCCAGCTCTTGCACATCTTACAATTATTGATTACATCGCAGCTGGTATTTTCTCACTCTATATTGGATATGATATGTATCGATCCACAACAGTGGCTCGAACATTCGGAAATGCATTACATATTGCAGTATCTCTATATCTCGATATTATTAACTTATTCCTAAACCTATTATCCATACTGAGCTCAAACAATGACTAATCTAAACGACTACATCAAAAGTCTTTCTATCAAGGATAAAAAGACCTTATCACAAAAAGCTTTGAAAACCTGTGAAGAAGTGGGAGAACTGGCTAAAGCCATTCTTCCCTTCGACTCAGCACCTGGTACTAATCACAGATTTATTGATCGTGAAAAAGTATTAGAAGAGATTGCTGATGTATACTTAACTAATATCTCAATTGCTTATTCATTAAACTTTAGTGATGAAGAAATTGATGATATGATTAAGAAAAAGGCGATGAAGTGGCAAGAGATTCAATCTAAAGAAGATAAATCAAGTTTTCCACTTCCTTTTGAAATTCATGTCACAGTCGATATGAGTAGAATTGTTGATGGTAATGGTGATACTACAAATGGTAGAAAACTATTCGTTGAAGATTTTAAAAGACATTGTAAGTCTTTAGGAGTTAAACCAATTGTAATTGAATTGGAGTTAGAAAATGGTACACTTGAAGATGTAATGACTTCTTCTAAACATTTTGGTGATAATAGAAGTGCATATGAAGAATCTGAGAGAATTTCTAATGAGTTATCTAGATGGGGATATAAAGTAGTTCGTAAAAAAATTGAAACAGTTCCTTGGCATTCAGCAGCACCAATAATCGATGGAGTTCTTCCGATACCGAATGGTTGTTATTTTGAAAGTCATATTGGTGTTGTTATAACACCAGAACAAAGGCCTAAATTGCAAGAGTTTATACATTTCCTTAATGACTCATTTGAAGACTCTGAGTGTGGTGGTGTTGCTAAATTGAGTCAGAACTTTTTTAAGAAGTCTAATGATGGTTCTAAATTTGTTAATATGATTACATATAGAAACAATGTTTGTGGTTATGAGACATTCTTAGAAGAAGTAGAGCTTATAAAGTATACTCTTATCTCAAATGATTTTGAGTTTGAAAAGGTAGAAATTGAATATGCTATATACGATACAAATGTTAAGCATGATAATGTTTGGTTAAAAGAAGAAGAATATGAGTGTGTTCAATAAATTCGTAAAGGTAATAGCGATTGAAGATTCACCAATTGTTAATTCACTCCAATTTGGTAAAGGCATTCAAGCTTATAAAAAAGGTGATATATTTGAAGTAATGTCGTCTTTTACAGATCAAATTGTAGTTTGGCATCCAAAAATTGGTTCAACAATGGCATTGGATTCTAAGAATTTTGAACTACTAAGCGAATTTAGAAATAAAAAAATAGACTCGATATTATGAAGTTAATTGAAAAATATCTCTCTAAAATTGATTTAGATAATATTAAAAATTATGCTGGATATAACTGGATTAATCCATATATCAAAGATGTTCCTTTGAAAAATGTTTTACAACTTAGCTTTAATTCACTCTATCCAAATATAATTTGTGGCATGGTTGAAGCCGGAGTTCATAAAACAGCCAAGGAAAACGTACAGAAGAGTCTTGAGAGTTTTAAAGAAAGTTTTGAATACTTTGATATAAATAAACGAAACTTAAAATTAAATAGTCCTGATAAATATCTTGAACATAAAAAGAATATAAACTCTTTTTATGGTAAATTAGGATTTTTATCAAATACAGGTATGTCTCCAAATTATCCAGGTTTTGTTACTGAATATTTAAAGCACTACTATGATGATTTACTTAGAAAAAATCAAAGTATTATTCTACATATTGACACTGATACAATATTTTATGCAGGTGATATGGATCTTTTAGGATTCAATATACCATATGATATTGAAAATGTTGAATACATAATGTTTTCTGAAAAGAAAAAGTATGTTATGTTAAAAAGTGAGATTATTACAAGAGGATATCATAAAAATGCACAAGAAGCCATTGATGTATTGAGGAGATATATTAGAAATGATAAAATTGAAGAGTTGGGAATATGAGTAGATTGTCAAGGAAAAATAGAACTAATTCTGAATGTGGTATAAAGTCAAGTGGTGGTATTACTGACTTATTTGATAACATGGTTAAATCATTGTGGAGAATAGATGATGAAGAATATGATTTTATAATTGAGAGAATGACAGATAGTGAAATGGATCTTTTCTTAAAAGAAAATCCTACATTTGCAGAAAAGAGGAAGATGATTATATTAGTTGAGAGATTGTTAAATCTATCAGAATATAGAGAAGAACAAATAAATAAGATAATATGAACTTAGTTGAAGTATTTCAAGACACACTTAAAAATAGTGAAGATTTACTGGATTCAATGACCACTAAACACACATTTAGTGAAATAAATCCGGCTAGACTAACTATGTTTAAACCAAACATTAGTGTTATAAATAGTGACAGTGTATCTGCATTGGTTGAATATTCAAAGACTGGTAAAACCTGTGTCTTAAATATGGCATCATATAAAAGACCAGGTGGTGGTGTTTACAATGGTGCGAGAGCTCAAGAAGAATGCCTTTTCAGATGTTCTAATTTAATTCAAGTAGTTCCTACTTCTTACTACCCACTTGCAGAAAATGAAGCACTCTATACAAAAGATGCAATTTTCTTTAAAGATAAAGAATATGATTATATGGATCCAGTTGAATGTGACGTAGTTACAATAGCGGCACTTAGGTTACATGGTGTAATTGGCGAAGATGGTAAAATGTCTTATGAATCTGATGTTACAGACTATCGTAAAATAACAAAGGATAAAATCAGACTAATGGTTTCATTAGCTTCTAAAAATGGTGTTCAGAATCTAATACTTGGTGCGTGGGGATGTGGTGTTTTCAAAAATGATCCTAACTTAATGTCTCAATATTTTAGTGAGGTTTTAATTGGTGAAGGATATTCTGTTGATTTTAAGAATGTTGTATTTGCAGTTATTAATGATCATAACTCAGTTGGAAACAATTATGATATTTTCTATAAAAATTTAAATAATATTTAATATGGGATTTACAAGATATTATACAGTAAACGGCAAAATAGATCCTGAGAAGTTTAAAAACTACTCTAAGGATTGTAAAACAATTTGTGACTACATCACTGCGGAGTATGGAGATGAAATTGCAGGATATGATGGAAGCGGAGAAGCAATTTTTTCAGAGGAAGAAGTTTGTTTCAATGGTAAAGGTGATGAAGATTCACATGAGACATTCTTATTGGCCACGGGAACTACTGGTTTTCAATTTACAAAAACACAACTTAAGCCATATGATAAGCATGTTTATGCTTGTTTAGTTATTGCTAAACATTACTTCGATCATATTGTAGTTAGTGGTGATGGTGAAAAAGATGATTATCCAGAATTGACACCGATTATTAAATCAATTATCAGAGATAAAAAAATAAATGATGTAATAGATGGAACCTTATAAAAAAACGTCTGACTATATTATTAATATGGACTTTGCGTCTCTCTACCCACATGTAGTTAGACCAGTATATTCTTCAGCAATAAAGGTGAGTAAAATTAAAAAAATATTAGATAAGTTAAATGACTCAACAAGAACACAGATCGTTTGAAATTTGTATTAAAGAAATAAAGCAAATTGCTATAAGAAATCAACTTTATGAGTTTGCGGCAATTTCGAGAGATCTTGAAAGAGAATTATCATCAATGATTACAAATGATCAGTTGGCATCGGAATGGCATAAAATTGCAGTTATTGACTCTTTTCAATACTATGAAAAAATAGAGAGAATTATAAACCAATATTCGACTTCTAAAATTGATGAATCCCTGAGATCATCATTTAAAGAACTTCATGATGTAGTAATGAGACCAGTAATAAGACAAGAAATGATATCCAAAATATTAGGTGATGAAGAAAACATACAATGATGTCAACTTACCTCTTTTAAGTGAGTTTGTTGAAATGAGATACAAAGGTCATAAGTACACTATTGAGCACTTTTATTACAAATCTGAATCACCAGATATGAGATATACAACAATTGAACTTGATCAAGATTTTTTTGATAGACTGGAACAACTACATCGGGATAGAAAAATTAGTGAAATTTTGAAAAAAAATTAGTATATTTGTGTCAAGATGAAAAAGACACAAATAGATAATATCTTCAAGAACGGTAAGAAGTCTTATGGAAAGATTCTTAAAGTTGTATCAGTGCCTGGATCTGGAGAGATAATAATTTCAGCTCCTATCAAAACATTCAAGAGAGCTGTTGATAGAAATAGAGTAAAAAGACTTTTAAGAGAATCAGTTAGAGAAGTTGATTTATCTAAAGTTAATGCGTTTGTTATTTACAACATTGCTGAAATCAAAACTCTTAATGAAATAAAAGAAGATTTGAAAAAAATTAAAATATGATAGAAATTTTAACTAAATCAAAAGAATTTGCAGAATATCATCACAATGGTACAAATCATAAATATGATGGTAAACCATATACTTATCACTTATCTATGGTCGTTGAAGTTGCTGAGAAGTTTATTCATTTAATACCAGTTAATAAAAGAGATACAGTTTTAGCAGCTTGTTGGTGTCACGATATTATCGAGGATTGTAGAGTAACTTATAATGATGTTAAATCTGAATTAGGCGAAGAAGTAGCAAATATTGTTTACGCTCTTACTAACGAGAAGGGTAAAACGAGAAAGGAAAGAGCCAATGATAAATATTATGAAGGTATTCGTGAAACAGAGTTTGCGGTATTTGTAAAACTATGTGATCGAATTGCAAACATTCAGTATTCCTACTCACAGAGATCAAGAATGTCTGATATGTATAAAAAAGAAACACCTGACTTTATAAAGTCAATTTATGACGAAAAGTACGAACAATTGTTTCACTATCTTGAGAATCTTGTTGGTCTTACCAGAGTCGTATTAGATTAATTTTTATGAAAAAAATCGGAATAACTGGTTCTATGGGTAGTGGAAAAACCTTTGTTGCAATGAAATTTGCAAGCTTAGGTGTGCCTGTTTTGATTATGGATCAAGTTGTTAAACAACTTCAAAACACTAATGAGAGTTTAATTAAAAAGATTAAAAGAAGGTTTCCAGATTCATATACAGGTAATGTTATGAATAGAGAATATATGGTTAAAAAATTGTTTTATGATGAAACTGGTAAGAATTTAAAAGATATATCAGAAATCATAAAACCATACCTTAAACAAGAATTAGATAAGTTTTACGAAGAGTTTAAAGATAAAAAGTATGTTCTTGTAGAAAGTGCTCTAATTTATGAATATAATATTCAGGATCACTTTGATGAAATTATTTTTGTTAATTCAGATCCTAAGAAGAGAAAACAAATGGCAATGGAACGTGACAAAATTACTTCTGATGAATATAATAGAAGAATGAAAAATCAAATATCTGATGAATTTAAAATTGAAAAATCAAAATACATAATCAACAATAATTATACAGAAGAAGTATTTGATCAAGTTAAACAATTAAATGAATTAATATGACACAAGAAGATAAAGAATTTTTTGAATTATTAGTTGGTGATTTGAATGAGGGTATGGGATTAGCTTACAATCGTTTTTGTTGTGAGCAAGGAATTTTAATCGCTGAATCTCTTAAAACAAAAGATAAAATCATTGAGTTTCATAAAATGAATTGGGATGAACAGAAGAATTTAGTACCTGGATTAGATGATGGTCATAGCGGAAATACGTTTGGATCGGCTTGTAAATTAGCAATTGCTTACCTTCCAAGAATTCGTGATAAAAGAATTGACGAGGTTATCGGTCAATAAAAAAGTAATGACTATGAGTGCAGGTTTATTGTAAAAGAACTTATTTTGAAAAGAATTTAAATACTTATCCAATTAATGGAAAAGAGTTTGGCCAAGAGTGGGTTAAATGGTCAAAGGGCAAATATTATAATATAAGAATTCCGCAAGACTATGAGAGAAGTGTCGGAGTTTATTACATTATTGAATCTGAAAGAGAATCATTCTGGTTACCTATAAAAGAAAAAGAGTTCCACAAACACTTCATAGATATTGATCAATTAAGAGAGGAAAAGATACAAAGAATTTTAAATTAACCTAATTTAGTAACTCTAATCTTTGATGCTATAACTTCATCATTTCTAACCCATTCATACCCGTTTTGAAAATAAGAGATTTTATAAGATGCGTTCTTCAACCTCTTCATAAATTCTTGAGACAGAGTGATATACTCATTTAGCCTTTCTAAATTCTCTTTGTTCTTTTGTATTTCTTCATCAAGTGAATTATCATGATTTTGAGTATCTACACTAAATCCTAAACTATTTTCTAAATAATAATTTATAGTATATGATTCCTCGATATGAGTGTCAATTTCAACATTTAATTTACATCCTAAATCTCCAAGTTCTGAAAAGAAGTCTTTAATCTCATTAATGTTTTCCTCATCAATTCTACGACTTTCAGGAGTGTCTTGCTTCCACTCATTTATCTTTTTAAGATGTTTCATAAAGTATATATTATCTTGGAAAATCAATTCCTCTTTCGACAACATTCATCTCAAATGATTCAGGCTTAAATAATTCAATAGTATATTCAACTGCTTTTTCAACATCAAAATCTTTGCAAGAAAATATATCTATGAAAGTGTACTCCTTCTCTTGAAAAGAGTGTATAGAAAGATGGCTCTCAGCTATAATTACGATACCTGTGATTCCTTTATCTTCTGGTACTAATCCTGAATAAGGAAAAACATAAGGTTGAGTTATTGGTGTCATATCGATCATTTCTGGAAGTGTCTTTAAGTAATTGAAATGCAATTCATAGTTTTCTAAAACTTCTTTTGGACATCCTTTAAGGTCTAATGTCAAATGTGGACCAAAACTCTTTTGTTTCATCAGTAATTATTATTTTTTTGTATATATTTTAAATTATTTTTTTGGTGGTTAAAAACTTTTCACTACATTTGCAATGTAATAAAAAACACGCGAGTAGAATCTTAAACGGCACGTGGAGTGACGACTGGCTTCTAACCCCAGTGATAAGGCGTTCGACCCGTCCTATTCGCACAAAAACTTAAATTAAATGGCATCTGGTATCGTAGTAGGAATTTTCATCGGATGGATGATTTGGGGAAGAAAGAAGTAATATATAAAAAAAATAAAATAAAAAGTTATGTTGTAGATTGACAAATTTCAAGAAACAAAACTTGTCGTAATAACCAGACAAGATATCAACCCAGGTTATCAGGTTGTTCAGTCAACCCATTCAATCGCAGACTTCGCTTATGAGCATCCTGAAGTCTTTAAAAAATGGAAAGAAGAGTCGAACTCTATCATTTGTCTTTCCTGTAAATCCGAGGCACAATTATTAAAACTTTACGAAAAGTATTCAGAGTTAACACCTGCTGTCAAATTCTTTGAGCCAGATGTTGATCAATGGACTTCTATTTGTCTTTACGGAACACCAGAAATTCGTAAGAGCTTATCACACTTACCGTTAGCTCTCAAAAATAAATCTGTTGCCGTATGAGAATATTAAACATTTTTCGTAAAAACAGAAATCAACCAAAAGTTGTTGAGAGTCCTGTCAAATCCACTAATCAATTGGTAAAACCAGATCACTATTACACAGTTAATGGTAAAAACTGGGCAATAGAAGAATCAATTAATTTTAAATCTCAAGCAGTAGCTGAAGATATGAGACCTTATGGTTATACCTTAGAGGTTAGATGGAAAGATAATAAAGGTGAATGGTATGGTTGGACTCCATATTGGAATCATAAAATATACTATTCAGTAGCTCAAGCAAATGATGCCGCTATTAAGTGTTATTTATCTAGAGTTAGTATATGTGAGTGGAGAATAAGACCATTATATGTAATGGACCAGATGGAATATAGAACATTCAAACTCGATAAGCTATTAAGTGATAATAAAAACGAACCTAAGAAGTATGAAATAAAAGGTTGGAAAGTTAAAGAGGATGTTGAAGTAGAATATAATAATGGTAGTAAATTTAAGTATAAGAAGGGAACATTATTTATTCAACTTGAAAATGGAAGTATTTTTAAAATTAGTAGACCATCAGATCCTACATCAATCAGTGACCATTATCAATTAAAAAATGATTTAATACCAAATGGTCACGTCATTGAAGTTGAAATAACTGATGAAAAGTGGGCACATCCACACCTACTAAAAGAATTAAAAACAAAATATAAATTAAAATAAAATGATGTAGATTAGCAAATCACTTGTCATCTCAGCGATGAAAAACTGTGAACAGACTAAAGGTCTATCTGTTCTTGACCACGGCATTTCTGTTAAGAACTACCTTTTTGACCTTATCAATCACCTAAGAACCGGTGATTCACTTAAATATGATTGGATACTACCTGATTGGGTAAT
>JACCDO010004785.1_pt1 | contig 17791 bp, 9 predicted proteins | sample 7446101 | NCBI WGS metagenome assembly JACCDO01 (sample SAMN15323440, study PRJNA562643) | freshwater metagenome | isolation source: river surface water | place: USA:Blue River Watershed | collected 2017-08-16 | reverse complement strand
GGGTTTAAAACTCGCATTTTGAATTACCTCTTCCAAATTGGAAGTTCTCCGATCCGATTCGGAAAATCCTGTTTTTTTTGGAACGCATGAGAGGAAATTCATTGTCAGTTTGACGAAGGTGCCAGTAGCTTCTAAGTGAGCTTAGTTGAGCGAATCTTTCCAATTTAGATACAATGGGGAATGCGCAAGCTTTAGTAGTTAATAAAACGCACCGAAGAATATGTGTTATCACATTTAATCAAGCCGATTTGCTCTACAATGGATATCACAGTCTTTACATCTTAGAGCCAGCAGAAACGAAGGAGGTTCAGGCTTTAAGCAATCCGATTGGATTAAAAGTAGCAATAGTATATGATGCCATACCTGATGGTCCATATTTAAAGTATCAGCGATGGACGGTTAAAAATGGGAGCAGTCTTACAATTACTGATATGGCTGGTGAATCTATTGCAACTTATGGAGAAGGTACTGCCCTTGATGCTAAAGGTCAAGTTAAAGAAAAAAACGAAACCAATTTTAGTCGTGCTGTAGATGCATTGACGTATCAATCCCCTGTAGAAAGATCTACTTTGCGTCGCTAACTGTAAGAGAGCATACTATTATTTATGAAAGATTAGTGTATAAATTTTAACTTGTACAAAAAACAATTTTTGATTATGTTTTTTTATTATAGCTACTTTATTCTAACCGTAGCGAAGTGGATATTCAATTGATGTCAATATTCCAGTATATTCTACTTTAATTTCTCTGTGTTGATTTGTGTACTTCAAATCTGCAACGATCTCATGTGGTATTAAGTGCCCTTGAAGCATCAAATGGTGTAATGATGGGAATCCATCGGGCCTGTAGTATTCATGCCAAGGAGAATCTGCTAATTCTATACTATTTGAATTCATAATTGGTGATGCCTTGATAAATCTCCCAATTATTGATGCTGACTTCCCAGTAATAAATGTATTAGCTAAAGCCAACACCTTCAAATTTTGCATTTTAATTAATGTGCTGTAAATGGCATTAAGGCCGTCGTCTTTAATCTTATTATTAGATAAAGAGAAACTTTCTAGTAGTGTTAACTCTGAAAAAACGTTAGTTGCGGTACTTCTACTTAATTTGATATCAAGCGTTATGCAATTATCACTTAAGTCAAGGGCGCGTAAATTTAAAAATTTTGCTAGTATAGTCATTGATTCTGTGGCAAATACTATGTTGCATTTTTTAAGTTCTAGCCTAAGTAATTTTTTAGCACCTCCCGCTTTAAATATACCGTTGAGTATTTTGCTTATTCCCATGTCACCAATAGGATTTCCACCTAAAATGTATAAAAGCATTAAATTAGAATCGGCTAACTTTAAATCAAAATCATTGGTATTAAATAATATTACCTAAATTTAAGTGAATAATATTACACTTTAGACTCAGTTTTTCTGCTAAATATCCTGCTGCAGAAACAGATAGATTAATATCAGAAAAGTCTAACTTTTTAATCGATTCTAATTGCTTTTCTTTTAAATAACTATTAGCAACGGATTTAAATAATTCAGTTGACACTTCCATATTACTTAAAGATAACGCCTCTGTTTCCAGTTCTGTAGATCGTTCGCTTTCCATACTAGTCAAGCATTTTATATATTCATTTATTACCAGTAAATTTTTGATACCGCCATCTTCATTCCATGGACCTAACTTAGGATGGGTGGAAAATCCACGAACTACTGATAATTCTGATTGTTTATTATTATTAACTTCTATATATGATGGTTTTTTATCACTTATCTGAAATGTATTTTCTGATGATGTGTTGATTAATCTGAACTTTATTCTGTTTTTTGCAGCAGATAATGGGGATAGTGTCCTTTGATTTTGGTTGTAAGTAAAATGTTCATCTCGTGATGATTTATGATTGCTTCTAAAATTAATTGGTGTAGTAGACACACGCAATGAGTTGTGATCAGGTTTAAAACCGAACTTGACGGTATTTTTGAATCCAAATAAATCATCATCAATCTTTTGTGAAAGTGATGAATTCGATGTGGATAGTAAATTTACTTTTGCAAAAATTTTTGCTCCGTCATTATTAAGAGGAGTTACTTTGCTATTTCCAACGTCAATTAAATCAACAATGCTGACCATATTTCGTCCGGGAACCGAAGAAAAGTATGGTATTTTAGATAATGATTGTTGCATTAAATCACTTTTACCGTGCAATGTTTTTGAACTCTTCTCAATTTCAGGAAAGTTTGTAATACTCGGGCTGATAAAGTTGTGCAAGAAACCTGCGGTATTTTGTTGAATTATTCTCTTCTCTTGGATATCATTACTCGCTTGAGACAACAATTTAGATGCTGCCATCACGTGTGACGCATCTCGTAAAAAATGGCCCTCTTCTGCATTCATGACATGATGTACATTATCATCAATATCTTCAAGTGTGTCAACATTACCTTGAATGTAGGATAATAATGTTGGTCTACTATCACCATCTAAAATTAGGTCGTCTCCATCTCCTTGGGTTTCAGAGTTTACAATTACACTAATTTCATCATTTCCTAATACATCCGAACACAATAATGTATTTGTCAAGTCTGCGATATTCTTACTTTCAGATTTTAATGGAGATAAACTTCTATATACATCATCTATTGAAGCTGTTTGCGACATAGATAGTGGCAGCGGAACTGCGGATGATATAGGATACGCAGATGGATTACTTGGAGTGCTAAATCGAGACGTTGTGACAAATAACATAGGTTTCTGTACATCATGGCCAATAGTTTGAGATGCGAGGTATTGGCCACGAGAAATAGCATCTCTTTGGTAATCCGGTACTCCAATTGGTTGATGTTCTTTATTAATAAAATCTGAGTTGTATAAACTCTTATTTGAAGTAAGTTTATTCACTATAGAATCGTGTGAATTAGTGCGAAGCCCAAATGCACCTTCGCCTTCATTGATAAGTTTCTGGAGAAAGAGGTGCGAATATGGGCCATCAGAATATGTCAAGTCTTCAATCATTTCTTTAAATTGTCTATCTTTTTTTTTTTTATGTAATTCGTTATAATGATAATTTAGCTCTGGGTTAGTTTTGTTCATTAATGATATTGGCACATTAAATGGAAAGACCTTATTTGATGCATTAAATTTAACCTCATCCCAATCAAGTTCTTGATTATTACTAGTGCACCAATTTATTATACGAATTAGTGAAATACTTTCCGTCTGATCCAGATCAGCGATACTACTATCAAATGTCCCTGAAACTGCATTTTTTCTTTCCCTTGTCACTACTGAGCGCTTTGCATTTGCGTTGACCATTGTATATTCAGCTTCCCATGCTTCGATACATACCATGGATAACTCTGATAATGAAATTACAAGAGACCCAATGTATGGAAATAAGTTTTCAAACGAAATAAATGAAATTTTGTCATCTACCACTTGACCGACACTCATTACTTTGTTCAAAACGTCCTCTTCGCTTGAAGCTGTTTCGTTTAATGTAGGTACTACTTTACTATTCCATATTTGAGTAGCCTTTAAACTTAGATTTTGGAATCTCTGAATATTAATATCTGAATGAGGTATGATTTGTGGGATAAATGTGATTGAGCCAGAACTTGATACGATATTATGATAATTTTCAGCTTTATCGGTTTTATCAAATAAATTTCGACTACCGCCATTATTATTTTTGGGGGAAGACACTTGTATTGTGCTCCGATTGCTTTTTGAAGATGTGGGTAATTGAGCGGAAGAGGGTAAGATCAATAATGTTTTCGCTCGTGTCAATTGTGTGCTTGTATTAGATTTAGATGCAGGTGCGGGTGCCTTGATATCGATAAGTGACTCAATCGTGTCGCCTTCACCTATAGAATACATCAATAAATGAAGCAATCTTGCTTTCGACTCCTTCGACCAAGGCAACACTGTTTCATACTCCATACATCCAGCTGAAAGTGGTGACATATTCCAATGAGCCTGGTCATCTTTATTTTCTGTCATTATTTCAAGTACTTTTAAAGCGCGCCGTAAAGGTATATACTTTTCTTTAACTTTCTTGTCTCCTTTGACTACAAACTTTTGCTTGAATTCGTCAATATTAATTTGCATATCTGCTTTCAATATGTTCCCTGTCTTAAGATGTTTATCTGAAGTTGCTAAAATATAAACTACAGTTAAGATAATGCCATATGTTGGTCGAATAGTATCAAGTTTACGAGGATATAAACCTAGACATCGACCAAATAGTAGCAATGATGGTAATGTAATATTGGATGAATCTGTATAGAAATCCGCAATTGATTTGGCTTTGTAATCATTTGTTTTCTGTGAATACTTTTTTTTACTGCATAATTTCATTGCAACAGTTATAAATGATTCAGTGGCATGACGTAATATTGATAAATACTGTGCGCAAATACAATCTATACCAAATTCAAAAGCGTCAAATGATGATAATTTTGGAGGACCGATCAAATAATCTGATGATTTAATATCTTTTTTCATTTGTTTTGCTGTCCCTTGGTTGCTATTGTTATCTGGTCTACTCGACGTATTTGTATCAGGTCGACTTGGTAAATGCATTGTTCCAGGTCGACTGTTATTACGTGACATCGCCGACCCTACCCGCGAGACCTTATCATTATCACTATTGTTGTTAACAGTAATATCCTCGCTAATTTCATCGTCACGCAATATTCCTGCTCGATACAATTCATCATAATTCTGTCTAAACCGTCGAATAAATGCAATAAATTCATTCGCTCTTAGATTATAATCGAGGTCCCCTATATATGATACTGTTAAATCTTCTGTTTGTTTCGACTGTTTATTATATAGTATAATGGTTTGCACCATATTTCTAGCCAGGGTTGAAGAGCATATTGGACAACCTCCCCTAGCACCGCTTGCACCTCCTCCACCTTTAGTTGAAACATCTAATAGTGAATTTTCGTTATTAACGAAACTACTGCTGTTTAAAAACGAGTTGCCCAAAGAGCTGTTTCCTAACGATGTACTAAAGTATGTATCTATAAACAATTTTCTAATCGTAGGAACTACTTGACATTTAGAACATATTAAACACTTTCCCTCGCATATAACTTGAACCGATAGAGCATATTTGGAGCAAAATGCACATATAGCGATTGACGACATGCGATCACACTAGACAAAACTATAACATAATCCCAAGTTTCTTCACAATTTGTGAATCTTAAACCAAATAAGATGAAACAACTACCAGGATGTAAGGTAGGACTAAGTACTTTCCAACCTATTCGTTTTTTTCAGCGAGGTACCGGTACCTGGAAGATAACCGGTTGTTAGAACTGTTTAATATACAATCAAGACGAAAACTCAATGTCTTGGTAATATACTCTAAGCTTGGCACAAGACCGCAAAAACTTTTAAGAAATTCTTTTGTAACTAATAAGTAACTAAATCCGGAACTAATAATACTAATACCGGTACTCTAAAATAATGCAATGCATAATGCCTTCCGTAGAAAGTACTAAGGGTGATGGATTCCGGAATAAGAAAGTGAATGTATGTTATAGATTTTTTCTAGTAATTTTATCGATTCCGACAAAAGAAGTGCTTGAGTAGATTTTTATACAAATGTAACAATCACCTTTAATAAATAATAATAATAATTTGTCCAATGATTCATAGTGATTTATAGATATACACTACAACTTCTTATCTGACAGTCCGGTTAACCGGAACCTTCAGTGAAAATTTTACAATAGGAGGTACTCCTTTTGAAAAAAGCGAAAATTTCAGCCATAAAGTTGCATAGACGCTCAAGAAAGCAATGAATCGCGAATCTTTAGTCATCGACGATGCTGAACCTCCTAGTTTAGTTAATAGTATACTAAATGAAAAACGTCCTGATGAGAGTTTAGATTCTTTTCTATCTTCATTTTCAATGAAATTGATGATAAGTTTGCAAGAAAGTACAGATCAGTTAGAAACAAGTACAGTTGAAGCGTTACTTGTTATGCCCAGAGTTCATTCCGAGATTAGTGTATTGGAAGAGCATTTAAAGTCGCTTTCAAAAGAACGTAAAAAACTAGCGACTCAGTTAAGGTCCTTCGACAACAAAACTGTGCATGGCGTTGATGATTTATCCCGTTTAGATATTGTAAAGAATAACATGAATAAATGTAAAATTACCTTAGAAGAATATGCCCGTTGGAATCAGATTGTGAGAGAGGTCAAAAAATTGCTGCAAGGCGGGGGAAGGTTATCTGATTCTGCTGATAGTGTCAGTAGAATGATACAATCTATGAAAATTTTACAAAACATGCCCAAACATGAAGAACGTTTAAATATTTGTAATGAATTAAGCCATACTTTATTTGTTGCATTACAACCTCAAGTCAGGAAACTAATATTGGACCGTGATTTGAATAATTTACATGATTATGTCTACGCCTATGACAAATTAGAGAGGAAAAATGAGTTAGAGATAGAATATGTAAATGTAATTGTTGCCAAAATTGGGGATCAATGGAATAAAGTTGCTAGTGAGTCCGTAGAACATTACTTCTCTAATTTAAAGTTGTTTTTCGATAATATGGTGAGAATAGTTACGGAGGAAGTGACGCCAACTGAATTTTTATTTGGTATTGGTAGAAGATCAAATGTAATTGGTAAAGTTTTAGGCATATCTTTAACTTCGGTTTGTAGTCAAATTAGCCAATTTACTTCAAAATTGACCAATCCTGATACTTTTGTAGATATATACCAGCTGTTGGATAACTTCGCATATCAAGTATGCTCTTTTTTGTTCTGGGATGGTGACGTTGAATCGTCCTATGATGTGATTTTGAATATTCTTTCAATAATATATAATTGTATTAATGACTCCTTAAATGCATATATAATTGCAGAAGTTAGTTGTACACAAAATAAGCTGTCAATACTTGTGCAAATTAAAAAAGAATCTATATCAATTTTGGATGACGCCCAAGAAAATGCTATAAATGCACTAGATTCGGTAGACTCTTACGATATGTATAGCTGCTTACTCTTGGATATTGTAGATAATTTTGCTGATCCTATTATTTCTTTTATTAATAGAAGTTGCCTTTACTTTGATGGTTTGTTTATGAAATCCATCGTAAAACCATTATGTGATGTCCTAGTAACTTTCATAAAACAATTTTACGCGAAAATTGATAATTTATGGATTGCGTTTGGTGACTATCTACCTAATAATAAAGTATCAATAATTAATGAGTACGGGTTAAATAGATTGGAAGTTTCAGACCTTGGTGGTAGAATTATGTTGTCTTGTATATTAAGATCGCTACAAGCCACTGGAAGATTATATTTTAAATTGCAGTCCATAGAAATGTTGATAAATGAAAAAATAAACGGCAATACGCCTTTAAAAATCAGGGAATCTCCGTTAACTAAATTTATTCTAAATTCAAACAGAATCGATAAAAGTTTTACTGGTGTTACATTGGTGGAATTATGGTACCATCAAGTTACTCAAATAGAATCATCTAGTGCAATTATTAATGGATTGGAATTTAAAACTTTTATTTCCTCAAATCCTGCATTTCCAAATTTAATACCCATCAATTTACCAGTGAATATGTTGCGAGAAAATATTAGCTCTGTGTTTTTTGAATTATGTACAATTGTACCAGAGCGGATGTTGAATGATTTGCACAAAGAAGATATTTGGTTTACTGGACATAGTATGACTGAAGCTGATTATGATAATATTTTGCCACAACCTGCATTTACACAAATCGGTGAGTACATGTTATCATTTATACACGAATTAGAGATGTTTGTATCTACTGGTGCGTCTACTGATTTACTCGGGATGATGAATGTGGCTGAAGTTATGATGATTAAATCACGAAATTGGATTCAACTTGAAAAAATACTTGGTTTAATTGAGGTAGACTATATATACTGAATCTATTTTTTAAACTAACACTTGTTCCTTAATAGATTGATTCATCTGTTAATTTCATTAAACGTGTCACTTGTGCGTCTGCAATAACCAATGCCAGATGTAGTCTCCTAGAACATAAAGTTGTTGATGAATTAAGTACTAATTCTTCAAACGATGATCCCGTTTCCAGATTTGTCTTAGAATGGGTTAGTACTGTATCTGATGCCATCACTTGTATGATACTAGTTCAGTTATGTCAAATAAGCAAACTCTCGAAAAAAGGTATCTACCAATTCACGACTGATGTTACATACATAGGTAATATTTTTAATGCGATGGGACTGCCGCAACATCCATTGTTAGATCATTTAATGTCACTTTTAAAGTTAGATTGTAGTCAATTTAAGAAATATTTGGCGCATAAAGTTGGTGCAGATCCCGTATTGTTAGCACTACAAAAGTTGGATAATAAAGTTTACAATTTAATACACGTGGAATAAAAGGCTGCTAAATCTATGTATGATTAATTACATTGTTACATAATAGTGCACATTATGAGTAGTATACGAAATTTTCCTTGTACTTAGAGTCATTACTTTCTAATATATCTATTGCATCAGCTTTATTCTTTCTGATTGAAACATACGAAGTTGAAGTCTCTGAATCATGCCATGACGTGTGAGTAAAAGGTGTACTTTCTACATCATTAAAATTGTTCTGTAATAGTGGTATGATTATAGGTGTGAATTTCAGGTATCCATCAATCTCGTTGTTGTCAAAACTTTGTTTAATTAAGTTAAAACCTGTGTCATCGGAATATGGGATCCTTTGAACAAAACGTGATTTAGAATGAATACCGTGAACACCACAACGAATCATATTTTCGCGACTCTCAACGGACACAGCATTAGTGTCAATTATAATAGTTGGTGACTGCTTGGAATCTAATACTTCGGATATTGTGTTAGCTGTTGAGCTCCTATCTACATTTTCTTCCGCATCATTCACTGGTTTCATGATATCAAAATATTTGGTGGAACGTACTATAAATGGGACAGGGGGTGTAGGAAGTAAATAAAAATCGGTTAAATATTTCTCAATTCCTTCTGTGGAATCAATTGATATTAAAATATCTGAGAAATTACTGTTATTGGAAGCTACATCTTCAATTGAAGCAACCCCTAAAATTTCAAAAAGTGATGCTTTTAACATCTCATACATTTCTAATCCATCGGCAGACTCTAATTGGATTTCATTGCCATATATAGTAAACACTATCATAGGATTCTCGGTATCGTCGTTAATAAGTTTCGCACTAGATATATCTTTTAGTGCACAATAAAATATTAATGTCCATTCATTTGGATCCAAGCATATTAAACCAGCCATCGTTATTGACGCCACAATAGGTGTATCTAGTTTGGTTGATTTTAAATGACAATGTTTAAGCCGAACTCCATACAGTGGCCATGAAACTAAATATTGCATATATGATCTCATTAAAAAATATTGGAACCTTCCCGTTTTAATGTCTAGATTGTGATCAAGAGCTATTAGCTCGATTTCTTTAATACGATCACCAATTAAGTCAAATAATTTATCGTCACAGTCGATTCCTAGAACCTTGATTGTTTTCCTTAACCTTTGTGACTTGGCTACGATTGGATCTATTTCTATCGCGGTGGGTCTTTTTTTTAATAAAAATTGATCACTATTATATCGTGAAATTTTAGGGGGCTCGTCACTTACGTCGGAATTTTGAGAGTCGGCATATTCGGAATTATTATCATCGAGTGTTTCTTCTTCGTTATCTTGATTCTCAAAATTAATTGCAAGAAGTAGTTGGATTGCTAATAAATACACTCGCATGCTCTCCGAACCAGAGTACATGCCAGCATTAACATACCTCGTTTCTTCGTGAAATAACGTTTCAACGCGCAAATGATCGCTTGGTAACTGTGCATCTTGCTGTAACCAAGTAATCCACATACGTTTTATATCATGAATATTGTTAGGGGTAAAGTTTTCACCTAATATTGTGTGCAGTTCATCGAAATTGTTTGACTTAGAAGCAACACGATGCCGCAGTATAATTCTCTTCTTCGTTTTCATTGTCACGATTTCCCAAGCAAGATCATGGTGCCACTCAATAAAATCTATATCATTTGGAAGAATAGTAGAACTTAGCACATCATATTCCTCTACATCATCATTATCTACTATGTTGTAAAATGCAAATCCTTTGAAAATTGCCAGTACTGCAAAATCGTCGATGCATCTGTCATTATCATTTTCGCTCTGTATCAACTGTTTGCATAAAATTTGCAAGATAGAAAATGGCGTGTCAATCTCACCATACTTAGATTCTATTTCGATCTTTAATCCGGACAATAAATAAATAGTTACATCTGGACAACGGTCACTGAAGCAGCACAAAACAGTGTCCTTATCAATTTCTTTGTATTCTATCAAGTTCTCATTAGTCCAACTAAGCAGTTTTAGACAGTACGTTGTAACGTTATTGCAACGATCAATAAGATCATAATATTTATCGGTATCAATAGATTTCAATATTTCATGCTGATATGCAACAATAAATTTAGTCAAATAGTTAAATACGACAGTAGATGGTGCAGAGGAGTGCAGAAGTATACTAAGAAGTATCCATCCTCTAAGACTATTGCCTGAATGAGGCTGTTTCATAATTGTCTTACAAGTAGCGACATAAATTGTATCAATATAATTTCGGTCAGATTTAGAGCCTGGATCAAGTAAATCCAACACAAGATCACATACTTGCGTGCGATTGGCACTTACTTTATTCTTGACGTGATTATTTAATTTATCCGAGGTACTTTCTAAAATAAGTGAGACGACAGCATTTATGTCCGATAATAATGGCGAATCTCGCAAAAAAGTGTCGAATACTGAGTCCCATATAGAAAACTCTTCCATTAATGTATTCAAACAAGACGAGTCTTTAAATTCGTTGAATGAGATACCTTTATTAGTACCATTCAGACAAGCTTTTGGCAACCGCTTTCGAATTATATCGACCGAAAACTTATTTTCGTCGTAATACTCGTCATACCACAGAGAATTATCGGGTAATAATTCAGATGTGAATGACAGAAGTAAATTTGCTGTTTTAATTCTATCGACCTTCACCTTTAGAAATTTACAACAGCTCAAACTGTGGTGTAGCATATTTGCAAGTCTTTCGTTTACAGGTTCGCCAAGTTTTAACGCGTAGAAATAGTGAGAACAACCATGACGAATGATGATATCAGCAATTCTTCTATGATATTTCGATGATACAAGGTTTTGCTCAATTTTTGTAAATTGCAAAAATGAAGATTTAAAAATTTTGTCATTTCGTTTTTCAATAGCCCATAAGCATCTAACAAGGTGCTCATTAACTTCATTTGAGCGGACTAAATTATGAGCGCGGGAAAAGTCTACATTGTTAATATCTATGTTGAATTTGAACAACTTGGATATTATTTCATCGGCCCTTCTTCGTGGAACCAAATATATAGTTTCTTGTAGGTCGTCTAGTAACGCTTTCAATTCATATTCATGTAGGGAAACAATTGCCAGTTGTTTAATCTCTGGATCAACTTTAACACTATAAGTATCTATGTCTTTTAAAACTTGACTTAACTTAACGAAATCATGATCATTCATACAATCATAGAAGGCATTCTCGATATTGCGATGTTTAATACGTATCAGTGCTTTCTTAGCTTCTTCAATTAAATAATTGGGTATTTTTGAAATATCACGGCCTTCAGTGACCTCCAGACAAAATGGCTGACCGCCGGTCTCATCCAAACCTAATCGTCTTACACTACCACCAATAATTCGCGCGCTGCCTTTAATTTCTCCACCGATTTTAGAAGAGTAAGATAATACTCCACCACTAAGAGTAAAATAACGTGTCCTCCATCCTTTATTTAAGTTTATATCTGATCTCGCAGTTTTCTGAAAAAAATCACTTTTGATAATAAGCGATGTGCGTATTTGTTCAGCATAAATACCATCGTCACCTTTTGCAACTTCTTGTAAGCAAATCATCCACTCAGTTAATAAATCATAAGTAGGAAGTTTAATTATTAATTTTAAACTACCGCGGTGTGATAAGAGACTTTCAAGCTTTAAAGGATCTGCACTTTTGATGATTTCAGAAACTTGGTTCTCTTGTTTCGTTAAATTATTAAATTTTCCGTTCGACTTCTTCAAAAAAGTATTAATAATTTCAAAAAAATCATGTAATGCGGGATCATTTTCCATATCAAGTGATTTTGCTTTATATAAAACGCTCATGACTTCTTCGATTGATATATTTTCAACTCTACAATCGAGACCCATCGCTGTCCTAATCAAATCTGCTTTAACATTCTCTTTTTCGACAAGTATTTGGTATCTATCAATAATACTCTCTATAATGTTCATGTTAATAGCTGACATAGAAAACCCTACTCTTTTAGCTTCTGTAACATTTTCTTCGATAACTTTTTTATCTCCATTACGCATACCAAATAATATTTTGCTAAAAATTGATTGTGAGTTACAACCCAGCTTAATTATTAGTGCTGCCGCATCATCAATTGCGGGGTAATAAAAATTGTGATATGCAGCTTCTGCAAGGGCATCTTCAACTTGTGACAATATTGAACTTTTTACGGCCGTGTTCAACTTTTTCTCACATTGCACGTATAACTCTAGCATTTTGATAGCAGAAACATATATCTTATCCGTACTATGTGTCCCTTCTTGGTCTCCAAGCGTTGAATACTCAGTAGATTCAACGGTTTTCTTTAAAGTATCAATATTCCTAGAGAGCATTAAATTTGTTAAATATGCATTTTTCTTCAAAATATCAAGCTCCGTTGAAGAGTATAGCTTTAACGCCACTGCTTTCTCTAATAATTGCTGGCGTATTTGAATAGCGTCAAACATTTCAGGGCCACTGTAGCCGATATTAGCACATAAAACTAAAAATTGTTCAATTCTTTGCATAGTTTGATAAGATGTGCAATTTACTATACTAAATTTCAGTTGTATAGTAGAAATATCAGATAAAAATCGTTGCGCTAACTTAAATGATAATGATTCAGTCTGATTTATTTCAGAAATGTTGGTACAATGTGCTTGAATGGCAGCAATGTCACGACGAAATAATGAATCGCATAAAGCTTTTCTAGCACCAACCGCATCAAAAATGCCCTCCTTGTCGATATTCAATTTCAACATTTTGGATGCAAAATCTTGAAATCTAATATTGCCTAACATTCCTTCCCAAAATTTTGCCTGACTACTGTCAAGTTTATTCTCCATTTTTAATTGTCTTATCGATGTAACAAATCGTTTACTCGTTGCTTTCCTTTTCTGAGAGGTCATATTACGAGAAACTTCCAGTTTTAATTCTGACATGGATTCAAACATATTACTTAATGCTACTGATTCCAGATCATTAGAACTATGATAATCTGACAATTTGATGTGCATGGGAGATAAATTGGGTATAAAGTGAGTAGATATCATATCGTGCGATGCTTCAGCTTCAACGGGAGTAAAAACACTAGATTTTGAATCATACGAAAGTGGTTTGCCACAAACTTTTAGTTGCTGTGTTGAATTTTGTATTAACTTGCTGAGACCATCTAGGGTTATATCTGCACTTACATCATCTGTAGCAGCAGCTTTTCGTATTTCAATCAACTTGTCATACACAGAAACATCGTCAGAATATCTCTTTGAAATAACTTTATCTGACCCTATATTAAGACAATACTCGTAGGGTTCAAGCATTATGATTGCATTAAACAAACCATTTATAATATTTGACTCTGTACATGACAAAATACTCAATTTGTGCGATCGAATAGATAAAACATTACTCAAGTATACTAAAAACTCTTCTGCATTTTTAATAAACGATGAAACTTGGAAATTAATCTGAAAACAATTATTGCTAAATGTAGGCATGTCAATCATTATTTGATTGCCACTTTTCCTCTTTTCTTGAATACTAATAATGTATTTTTGGGGAATTATCCGTCTTAATGTTGCGCTTTTCAATAAAATATTGTCATCAATATATGGTAATACTGTACTTATTCCTTGTAATGCAACTACATGATCATTAACAAGAACAAGCCCTCCCAGATCTACAGAAAAACTTTTTTTATCCATAATGTCAATTGCTACTTTACATACAAAATTATTATTATGTGCCGATATTGCATCCATTAGCTGTATTAATGAATTTAAATCTAACATATTACCAACTAACTTTAACATTTGAATACTTGCGCACTTAGGCAATACATGACACAGTTCGCTAATTCCTAAAGGTCCTATACCACAATAAGATATATCACAACATTCAACTAACGGTGGTTGAAAATACATTAGTAAAGCAACTAATGCAGCTGCGCCATCGCCTATTTCGTTATGAGATAGATTAATCTTTTTAATTTTTGATGAATGCCTAGTAATTGCTGCTGTTAACGCTTTTAAACATTTGAATGTGAATAGATTTCTGGATAAATTGAGTTCTTGCAGCGATTGAAACGATACTATAATATTAGACAAAGATAATATGCCATTGTCCGCAATTAAATTATTTGATATGTCTAAAATTGAGAGATACTTGCAGCTACATAGAGCTAAACCAATATCTTGTATACCAGCACAAGTAAACTTATTACCTGAAATATTAAATGTTGACACATTAGGAGATGCAAACAAAATAGTTGATATTTGCGGGATGTGTGAATCATGCAATTGTAAATTTGATAGTGTTATGTTTCTCAGTAATGATGCATTGAACATTTCAAATCTATTGGAAGTCATCAATGAAATAATGATTTGTAATGGAATTGATGAGAACGATGGATTAAGAGTTTCAACATGAAAGTTTTGTATAAAATCATATATACTGTAAGTTGGAATAGTTCCATGCTGATGACACAAATGCGTATAACAATGAATTATTTCCGCTTTCCTAATTTCTGATTTCCATTTATACCTCATACTTTCACTTTCACATGCTAGTCTTACTATCATATGGTTTTTCCCACATCTTAATCTTATAATAAATGGATATAAGCAATCTTGTAAGACAGAATTATCTTTACTAAATATTACTTTTGATAAAGGTATTTGTTTTTCTGATTTCACAAAGTCTACGCTTATGTTTCCACCATACAACCATCCATACGATGAAGAATCAATCATAGGAATGGAATCGTTGCCATCCACTGGTTTAGACGAAAACCACTTTAATCCAATGAATGGATATGAAATAAAGTATCTACATTCATAAAAATATTTATCTTTGTAAATATTATTATTATTGTAACGATACTCTTCGACATACAAATAACTCTCGATCAAATTGCCTCGACGATTTTCCATACTATTGCCGAGTTTATGCAGCAGTCCACTTTCCTGCTCTACAACTTCTGCTACCGTACCAATGTACTACCAATGTATGGGACAAACCGGTTATGTTTTTGAGTAAAATTTTGAGTCAACTTGGAAAAAGGGAAGACCTGCGAACCCAACCCAGGTTACAGTGCAGGTAGGCCACACAATATAACTTACTGGTGTAATATTCATAATTTTGGTGTTTTAGCGGTTTAAAATTAATACGATTGAGTGTAGTATATGGAGGGTTGGTTATCATGGAAAGTTAAAAGATTTTTTTCATCAAAATATGAAAAGATTTGGGTTGAATTAGATCAACAGACACTATATATATACGACCAATTTGATATAATAAAAGATTGTCCTATAACCCTCAAAACTACGATAAATATCAAAGATGCCGAATTAATCAAACGAAATGATGCAAAATATGAAGTAAAGGATGCAGTACAATTAATTACAACGCAACTTGAAGGTTCTAAAAAACGTAAACTAGTATTTGATTGTTCGGATGATATTGCATGTTCGCAGTGGTTCAATGCTTTAAAGAAAGCTATTTCACTTCATAAAGAAGAGCAAGAGCGTTTAGCATTGCCTATTAAATGTTGTACTATTATGCAGATAGACCCATATGCTCCTAGGTCTGAAACTATTCTGAAACGTCAGTATAAAAAGCTAAGTCTTGCTCACCATCCCGATCGAGGTGGTAATCCTAATGAATTTGCTCAAATAAATCAAGCATATAATAGTTTATTAGCATTACAAGCCGAAGAAGATGAGAAATCTAATTGTACCTTATTGTATTATGATGTTTCTATATGTAAAGGAGGTGATGGTATAGGATTAGGTATGACATTGCTGGAAGATAAAATAAGGGAACAAGTAGTTGTTCAGTCAGTTCTCGAAAATATAATTATTCATGAATTTTATGATAAGTTAGTATCGTCAATAAACCCAGGTGATGCTGTTGTCGCCATAAATGATATACCTTGTCGTACATGGTTTTTATCTAGGCTAAAAGCTCGATTAAACCATCTAAGAGTGCCTGTTGGAACTAGCGTTACTATCAAATTTGAAAGAAGAATATTTGATGATGAAACGCAGGCAGCTAATAAAATTGTCAAAAAACGAGCTTCAGTGAGACGTTCTTTGAAACCTATCTTAAATACACAAGAAGAGTTGCCAGAATCGGTTAGAACAACTAAGCGTGCGTCTTTTGTTTCAAATGATGATGTACAATTGATATCACTTCATGAAGAACAATTGTGCAATAATGATCACAATTCTAACACAAATTCGGTGACTTTTAGTAAAAATATTAATTCTGTGTCAAATGAAAATACTAATTTTCAAGAAAGTGGGCATAATAATTCTAAATTACTACAAGAGCAGCTGGATATGGTAAGGTCTGAAAATTATCAGTTGCGTTTATTAATAAACAAAAATGCCGAAGCAAATGATAAAGCTCAAATTGAGATTAAAGAATTAAATGAAAAAGTAAATACATATAAAAATTTACTAGAAGATAAAGGTCCGTCTGACTCGAATGTATTAGCACAGCGTGTTATTGAACTACAAGAAATAATATCATCTGTTAATATAGATAATAATTTACTAGACGCGCAACTAGCCAATATGCGTTATGCGATGAAGGAGAAAGGACAGCAAAATATTAATTTATATTCAGCAACAAATGATAAAATGGAATTTGAACGAAGCAAAATCTTTTACAATAGTGACAAAAACTATATACATACTGAAAATATTGCATTAAATATAGAAAAAGAATTGCAATATATTCTTACTTTTGAATAACTAATAATTATTATTATTTGATATCTAAAATGGTACCTTTTAAGTCCTTTAATTCGGTTATCAACTTTGTACATGTATCTCCATCACGCTCATTTATATACATCAAAAGTTGCTTGACATAAACGATAAAAGTATCAATTTGTTCCCTTGAACTACTTGCAACATCAAATGCTTCCTTTCTTTCATAATATAATAGAAGTCTGTACAATTCAACTACAATTTTAGGTACTAAATATTCCAACTTGGTGTAACAACGATGTATCAACATTGTTAAACAATGAATACCAATTATTTGTGTCGGTATGTGCCATACATTCAATAACTTCAGTGAGAATTCATTAATACTATTAGCCTCAATAATTAATATTTCTAATGGACAATGATGCCATATATTTATACCAGCAAAATATAATGGTAAATTGGATGTATTATTGAAATTTAAGCTGACAATATGCTGAATTAAAGTATGATAGTAATGCTTGCAAAATATGGACGTAGCAGAACACATTAAAATTGCATCTAATATTCGAATACAAAGCAACATGGGCATGGAATCTAATATTAATAAAGTAATTAATAATGAATAATTGACAAATCAAATAATTTAAATATCATGTAATT
>JACCDO011190030.1_pt1 | contig 17796 bp, 12 predicted proteins | sample 7446101 | NCBI WGS metagenome assembly JACCDO01 (sample SAMN15323440, study PRJNA562643) | freshwater metagenome | isolation source: river surface water | place: USA:Blue River Watershed | collected 2017-08-16 | reverse complement strand
GTTAGCGATTGTAGCATCTTCCTCTGTAACTACAGTGGCATCTTCTTCAGTAACTATGGCTACATTCGATACTTTTCTTTTATTACTTTTAGTCATTGTCGTAGTATTAGAATTGCTGCTACCAATACACCCATCATTAATATCTTCAACTGCAACCAAAGTATTATTTGATTGTTTCTGTAAACCTGAATCGACTCTGTTGCCTTTACCATCGTTATTGCTAATATCATTTAATGCCTGCCTTGAACCTAGTAAAATAATTAAATAAATGATATATAGTTTCTGGATTAATGTGAAAGCTGTTGTAGTGAGTACCTTTGCCGCGTAGGATCATTTTTTTGGACAATCCTATTCTTTTCAATTTGCCTTCTCTTCGCCAGCTTCCTTCGCGAAATGAATTTTCAAATCCAAATCTTGGAAATCAAAAATTGGGAAACTTTACTAATTTGCATAAATAATAAAGAAAATTGATTTCTCATAGCATATGTGTAGCCATGTAATGCAAAAAATGCTGCTGACTAATAACTAAATGTAACTATTTATTAACTGTGTAATTATAATACTTTAAACAACTCCTTGGATGAACTTATTTAACGCAACTATAGTAGTTACTATAAACACTTCTTATTTGCAGTAAACTATCTGTTTTATTTCCTTTTCTTTCAAACTTTCTTTGCAGGAACTTGTAAGTATTTCTTTTGAACGGGGAGTGATACCAGAGGAATTAATAAGGAGACTATTTGTAGAAGGAATGTCGCTATTCCAAACTGCAGCATCCAATCCTTCTTTTGTTGGTAGAATGCTTGGTATTAAGTCAAGTAGGTCAAATGGTACTAGAAGCAAGGCAGATGTTACTTATCTTGACTGTGACGATGAAGCTCTACGAGAAATGGAAAATTGGAGTAGCAGATTAAAATATGCCATGTGTGCAGTTTCATTATTTATTATCATAACTGCATTTTATTCTTTTGGTTCCATCAGTGGTGACATTAGTACCACATTTATCGCTTTATATGTATTCTTTTTTGGTATATTGATAATGTGTTATGAAATAGCATTCAAATTTATGAGTGTTATTATAGTTCAAAACTTTGGTTTTCTCTATAATCCATATGGAAGGTCGATATTCCTTCTGTTACTTTCAATTTTATGTTACCACCTAGGTGCCATGGGAATTGCTTCATTCGCTTTTCTTATTGTAGCGATATTTTTACATGGCTATATTGATTTGCGTTATCCTAAGTTTGAAAAGTATTTACAAATAAAGCACTTTCATGGCAGAGTTACGAATAGGTGATATTATAGAATATAAGAAAGTTATACGTTTGTGAATTTGTAAATACATATTTATACATGATGTTTTCCTGTAATTTTGTGGAGTAAAAATTGAGCGGTGAACTGATACTTAGGTATATCTTCATTTGATAGAAGTGATTGATGTAAATGTGCAGATCTTAATATATAATCCATCATACTTACAGTCCTATGATATTTCATTGAATGCAAATATCCATTTATTGCGATTTGTCTGGCTTTATCCTTATGCTTCAAATAATAGTCTAGTTTCTGAAGCAAGTCTGTCTTATTATTATTATCATAAAATATTGCATGTACACCATCCTTCAAAGGATAAGGATATGGTACATGTAATGGATCAACAAATACTAGTGCGCCTGATGCCATTGACTCCCATAACCTAAAGTCACCTTCCCAATGTGCAGGATTTACAGTTACAATTATTTCTGAACTGTATAATTTTTCAAAATAACCTCTACTAAATGCGGTCCGAGAAGCTGAGTTTACTTCACTTACTATTGCGTTATGTAAACTATTATTATGCGCGTACTCTTTTACCCAATCACTAACTCTTTGTCTAGTTGGCATTGCATTACTACCACGTAGAGTGCACAATATTGATATATCCCTTTTGAATGTAAACTTGTAGGGAATATACTTGTCAGAAATAGAATAGACAAGTGGATACAAGTTATATAATTTTAGATGAGGATATCCTTTAAATTGTCCATTTTTTCTAATAACAAATGACCTTTTAAAGTACATAGAATACCATGTCATGTTTACACCATATTCAATTTTCATCGCTTCTATCGAAGAATTGGGTCTAAACAATGATGGTGGATCATATTCATCTAATACAATTAGTTTACTGATAAAACGTTTACTAGTACATTCGGTTTTATGCCATGGCGCTGAATTAGGTAAATATATGATAAAATCAGCTTTGTCTACTTCACTAAATGGCAACAAATTAATATTGGGATGTAAAAGTAAACCTTCGTGTACTATGTAATAAAATCTAAATCCATAAGTAACAGGATGTGAGCATAAATAAATATTCAACCGCTTTGTTAATTGTATTTCTGGCTGAATACAAACACTTTGATTTGCACAATTAAGTAAATTTAGTTCATTACCAACTGATATATCTGTTCCTGGATGAAAAATATTTCTATGAAGTTGATTTTTATTATTGTGAATTGTATTATTATCATTGTTACTTATTCCTGAAATGGCATTATTTTGTTGCGATGTATGTCTTAAATGATTTGATTCTTTTAATTCACTTGCTGTATGCGAGCTTTGCTGTGTATTTAATGAAATATTATTAGTTAAAGAAGTATCTGATAAATTCTTACTTCTAAATGAATTCAATCCTATAATAGTATCTAAAGATAATATATCCTGTAGCTTTTCCTTATACTCTCCAACTTTGATGGTATAATAGTCGGTTGCTTCTGTATCTGCTTCGGAGTGTGTATGAATTCGATTAGTTATCAACATCATAGTAATAACCATCAAGATTATAGTAAGAGCAATTCCTCGTACATTTTTATTTTCTTTTCTCTTTTTCCCTGGGGAAACTCCCGTATCATCATTACTCATAGACATTTATACTTAATTATAATCATGTAATTTTAATCAACTGGTTTTATCCATTCATTTTTACTATTTATTGAATGAAATTTATTCGTCGAATTTTAAAGTGGAGTACCGGTTATGGTGTGGAATAATTGAAGACATTCTACACAGTTACTAATAGGATAAAGATGATCAACGCTTATAAATTAACAAATAGCAATATAATTATCTAGAAAGCAAAGTCGTAATATTAAATAATATTTCTTATTTTTTCTTCTTCATTCCATTCGTTTCCTAAATAACAACTTATATGCATTCTTCTTCACCTTTTCATCTCATTCTCCACATTGAATTACTGAGAGTCAATCTTCGTCTTGGCCGCATTGCAAACCTGCTTCAAACCTGCTTCAAGATCATTGCAAGAAAATAATAAGATTTTTTTTTGAGAATGATAATGTTTCTAGTATTATTGTGCGCGATTGTTTGCATTACAAATGCAACTAGAGTTACGCTCACAATGTCAAAATATTTAGGCACCAAACCAGTATTTGTTGCTGGCGGTAGTAATGGTGTTGGATTAGAAATTGTGAAAAAATTATCAGCTTTAGGCACCCCTGTTCAGGCATTAGTTAGACGACCAGAGGCAGTAACTATGCTTAATAGCTTCAAGGGGGTGACGGCTATGCTAGGAGATGCTATGGATGAAGCAGCAGTTCAAAAATGCATGGAGGGATGTGTCGCAGCTATATCTACCCTTGGAGGTAAAGCAGGAAGTGACGGTAAAAGAGTTGATTATGTTGGTAATTCAAATGTTATTGAACAAGCAGGTATACTTGGCTGTGAAAGAATTATATTAGTTACAAGTATAGGTTGTGGTGAAACAAAAGATGCAATTAGTCCAAGTGTCTATAATGTACTTGAGGAAGCTATTTTAGCTAAAAATAAAGCTGAAAGAGATTTAAGAATGTATACAAATCTTGATTGGACTATAATTCGTCCTGGTGGATTAAAATCTGAACCAGGCACTGGTAAAGCAATTTTAACAGAAGATAAGATGGCAGCAGGTGTTATTAATCGTATTGATGTTGCATCACTAGTAATCGATGTATTAAATTCAGAAAATCGTTGTACACGAAAAGAATTAACCGCTATTGATCCATCTCAGCCATCAGCATATAATTCTGGTGCTTCAGTAAAACCATACAAAATTTAAATTTTTTTGATTTTATTCTATAGTTTCGATAATAAGTTGCGGTGTATTTAATTAAAAAGTGTCTCTGTCTCATTAGGTACATTTTTACAATTATATCATTTATTCTGACGGATTAGTGGGCTCAACTCGGTCAATTTAGTTTTACCGTTATTCTCTTGTATCTGCACTGCCTTTATATTTGATTCTAATTCAATTTGGCCAACCATGTGAGTAACGTGACTAGTACTAGTATTATTACTCTTTGTTCGAAAGCATAAATGTCGCAATAGATATAGTGTGAACGCTATAGTCAGCGCCATGAAAGTAAAATCAATAGGTCCGAAATATGGAGTGAAAGCACCTGTATAAGGTTTCCAATCTTCATATCTCTCAGAAAAAGCAATAATAAAATCTTTCGTTGGATAATGCGGAGGGGAACAGTCAATGCTGTGAGTCGGGTCGCTCTTGTCTTGATATAATCTTACATAGTCAATCTTCATTTCAGCAGGTAAGTTCTTACAATTTTTCATGCCATCAGGTAATGTGCATTGACATTCAGGATTTAAACAATCATAGCAACGCCAACAAGTGGGACACTTAGTTATGTCACAAGGCTCAGGCATACCCCATCTATGTGAAATTGCCGTATTAAATATTAAGTACATGGGTTCTTGTGGGATTAGCGATCCTGTTAATTCATGAGGAGAATTTCCATCAATTCCAAATATTAAGTCGTTGTCTAAATACCAATATAAATATCCATCTTTACCCGGCTGCCACTCTAGCCTATATACATGATGTGATTCAAAGTGCGATGCATTGAGATTAGTGTTCACAGATATTGCATCTTCCCAATATTTATGCACTTTTCTAGGCGTGTTATCCGTTTCAGGACCACATTCTTGCCCCCAAAAGCCATAATTATATTGACCAGTAGCACCGATTTTTAAATCTTTATACCATGTACTATTCTCATTTAACATTTCACCATTTTTTGGACGTATATTTTTAGGTAAACCTGGTGCAACTTGTAAACTTGTACTCATAAATGCTTGCAATGGTTTTGAAAATCCAGGCATTTGATGACCAGGCATAACTTCAAAGATGTCAATTTCTGGTGCACCTCTGCCTTGATTAGGATTAAATTTGTATCCTGGATTTGCATCACATGCAGATATTTCTTGTTTTGATGGCAAATCTTGAATATTGCCATCACAAGAATCATATGACCAAGGCCATATATATTGAACAGATTTTTCATATGTAGCTCGGGCTAAATTACCCATTAACCATGCCGCAGGCCATAATCCGCCAGAATCAGCATGACCTGGTAGTTGTATGGACATTTCTAAAATTCCTCCGGTGAAACAGAACTTATTCCATGTTTGAACCATTCCTGAAGTATAATTTTTAGTTCTCTCTACTGGTTGATATAATGAATTATCCCATTCAACCCAAGAGGTTTTTACAGCTTTGGTCCTTATAACTAAACTTCCATCTTTAGTTGTAACATATTCACTTGTAGAATTATAAAATTGTATCGCTTGATTTGTGTTATCTGGTTTATTCAAAGCTTCAAATACTGGATCATCGCCTATGGCAAACGACCTTCCATCTTCTTCAAACTCATCCGACATCACAAGATGCAGAACTTTATTATCTTTTCTGCGAACAGTCGACGTAGTGGTCGTCGCCGCATCGATAGAGGCCATGTTTTGCACTTATTTTTTTAAAATGCTTTCTGCAAATGCTTTCATCATCACATACCGGTACTACAGTCATGACATAGATTCAAGATGACAAGTAATCCAAGAATATTCATCGTATAAGTATTTGAGATGGCAAATTTATATTTATTTATTGATTTAAATAATTATATACACAACTAAATAACATTTAAACATATTTTTCATTTTTATTTATCATAGGATCATCTCAATATTGATATTACTTGCTACTAGAATAACTTTTAGCAAAAACAAAACCAGGCATTTCTATTAGTTTCTTTTGCTTATATCCGTAACGTAATGAATGCTCAATCATTTTAAAATCAGTTTTAGAAATACTTAATGCTTTAAGACGAAATTCATTTTTTACAAAATGAATTAAATCTTTATTTTCTTTCTTATGCGCCGATTTTAGCAATGCGCGATAAAGTTTTAGAACGTCTAATTGTAATCCAGATAATCGACTCATTTATATTAGAAAACAATTAAGAGTTTGAGCAAGGAATAACGAGGTGTTTGCATGCACAATTTAGAGTAAAAAATTTGTACTACAGGAGGCAAAACTTGTTATAAAAATACCACAAGTGTCTCTCTTGACAAGGTACCTTTGTAAGATTTCACTGCTGTCTTCCGTCGAACCAAACTTTGGTTACCAAACCTTGGAATATTAACTAGGTAAGTTCGTGCAAAATTCGCATGATGGGAATCCGGATCCAATGTAGGTACTAGCGATTCATTTAGTTTAAGACAAGAAATAGGCATTTTAAGGATCGGAAGCTGACAACACACAGGTTCTATCGGGACTTTAAACTGACACGCACCAAATTTTGTAGTGTCGACACAAAACTTTATGGCGACGCTACCGCCGGTACAAATAAAATTGGTAAAATTTCTAGTCCGAGACTCCGACGTACGAATAAAATTTAGAGGTGCTTCTTCACGACAATCGCTGTCAATTTCCAGTCTTATTCTAATATAAGAGTTGTATCGTTGAATTGATGGAGAGAGTGAAGAAATGTCTTATGGTTTGGCCCAATGAAACGGCAGAATTTATAGGAAAAATGAAAACTAAATTTGGCTATAAATTGTTGTTATTTTTCGTTGCCATATACGGTTTAGGTCAAGGGCTAGCACAAGGATGGTTTTATCCAGCGCAGAATTATTTCTTTAAAGATGAGTTAAATTTGGGGGTGATTACAGCTAACGCTTATGCTACAGTAACACATATTCCTTGGACAATTAAACCATTGTATGGTATTTTGTCAGACAACTTTCCATTATTTAGTAATCATCGAACAAATTATATTATTTTTTCGTCTGGAGTAGGAATATTTTGTTGGGTCATGTTGGCGAGTATTCCTCCAGTTGTTGGTATTTGTTTATTATTGTTAGTATTAGGAAATTATTCATTAGCATGTCCAGATGTTATGTCCGATGCTGTTGTAGCAGAAAAATCAAAATTATTTCCAAATTATGCCAGTGATTTACAGGCTTTTAATAATTATGTCTTCGCTATATTTGCAGTTATTGGAACAATATCGGCGGGATTTTTAATTGAGGATGAAGGGAGTAGACTTGTTTTTGGATTAATATCTATAACATCTATATTAGTATTTTTGCCGTCGACTATGAATTATTTGGATGATAAACAGAAAATATATAAGTATGTTGATAACAATAATGAAAATTCTCCAAATACTAGCGATAACGATGATAAAATATTACTTGAGAAAAAACCTATCTGCATTTATGGTAGTTGTCTGTGTACAACGGAATTATTATACAAAAACAATTTTGAGTTCTCTAAATTAGGTTTATATTTAACTTGTTTAGTAGTACTGTCTGGTATCATTGTTGCAGTTCAAATTTCAGTGGCAGCCAAAGGCTCGGTGGTATTAGTCATAGCAATAGGAATTTGTCTCCTTGTTCATTACTCTTTACGCAATCATCACAATATTGTCTCTAAAGTCACATTATTTTTATTTTTAAGAGAAGTATGTCAACCAAACGTCGATACTGCATTCTTTTATTGGTATACGGATGCAAGTGACGGACCACATTTTTCTCCGGAATTTGTTGGTATTATTAATACTGTGTCGTACTTAGCAATGTTTATCGGAATTTATATATATAATACATATCTGCGAGGCTATCAATATCGCACCATATTCACGTGGGTACAGATAGTTCTGATATTTACTAACTTACTAGATTTTTTATTTGTTACAAGAGCAAATACCACAATCGGTATACCAGATAAAGTATTTATTTTAGGCGATTCGACAATCGGACCAGTAGTTAAGCGTTTATATCTAATGCCTATGTTTGTATTAAGTTCAAAGGTGTGTCCTGATGGTTCAGAAGCAACTCTTTATGCAATAATGATGAGTTTAAGTAATTATGGTTACGATGTAGGTACTGTTTTTGGCACTGTTTTATTATCAATCTTCCATGTATCCAATGATGACTGGAGTGGGTTTAAGTGGGTTTTATTAATCAAAAGTATTCTTCGAATTGTTCCCATAATTCTTATCAAATATTTAGTACCAAAAGGCGCACCTGATGATGATGTTAAAGCAATGAAACTTGACGATGATGAAGATATTAATAATGACGATAGTGATATTGAGAGTAAAAGTAGCATGGGAAGTAGCACGGCTTCAGAGAATCCATTGCTAGCCAAACCATTGAATCCAAGATCGTCGGTAAATGGTACAACATTTACCGGAATTACACTTTAGAGAAAATAAGGATAATATTATGTATTACTGTTTTGTATTATTAATGTAATTTTGTGCACCATATCAGCATCGTCACTCGTCACTCGCCACTCGCCCCATATAAGCCGGTACTGAATGAAAAACGGTCAATATTTAGCGATTTGGTACCAAAAATATAAAAGAAAAATGCCACAAGAGATACTTGTGGTAGGTTCTACATCTGATCCCGATGTGTATTATGCACGTCAGTTAGCACAGAAAATCCAAGGAGTTAATGCTGACACAAAAGTTGAGTGTAAGTTGGTGCTGGAATATGAGTATTGGCCATTATTGGAGTCATTAAAGGCAAAATACGGTGGGGCATTGTATCAACATAAACTAGCTCATATAGTTATTAGAAATGGAAATTATGTAGGTTCTGCTGATAATTTAGTTAAGATATGTACTGATGAGTACGGAATCGAAGATGCATTGATTAAAACGGACACAATATTTAATCGTTTTGCAAGAGAAGAAACACAAAATCTATTACTACTGACTGGACATAAATATGTATACTTAGATTTTGCCGAACAATCAAAGAAAAAAGGACAAAATCAAATAACATATGGAAAAATTGTGATTGAATTATTCAATGACATTTGTCCTGTTGCCTGCGATAATTTTTATAAATTGTGCACTGGTGAAAAAGGAAATATCAAGGGTATGGATCTAGCATTAAAATATGCGGGGTCTAATGTACATCGCATTGTTCCCGGTGGTTGGATTCAGCTTGGAGATATCGTTGATGGTAGTGGGAATTACTCAATAGCTGCATTAAATGATGATGGTAAAGTACGTGATGAAAGTTACTCTATTGATTTTGGTTGCGCATTAGGTGGGATTGTTGGATTTTCAACATCCTGTCCACATACTATTGGTAGTCAATTCCATATAACTCTTGGACCTTGTGAATGGATGAATGATAAATTTGTAGGCGTTGGCCGAGTCATTGCGGGGTACGATGTCTTACGACGTATAGAACAACTACCAACAGAAAACCAGAAACCCACAATAACTGTATTTGTTGAAAATTGTGGAAAATTTTTATAGAAATTTCTGTAGTATGAAAAAATTAAATACAATTGTCACATCCTTATCACATAGTTCTATTTCTTTTATATCCCAATTTCAGTGTTTGATTTCGTATTATCACTAGTAGTCTCACTTACATCCGACATGCGAGAGGAATGGATAATATTGCTTATTTCTAACACACTTACTCTACTTAACGTTCCTAATATCTCACTCAATCTTTGGTCGTAATCAGAATAAATAAGTGCGTTATCATGCTCAAATTCTTTAAAACTCTCTTTCTCTAGCAGAAATATATATGTATAAATAAACCCATTCAAATACAAAAAAAACTCATAGGCATACTGCATTCTTAAGATATTAGTTTCACCGGTGGATACATCCCAAAGACCTATAAAACGCAATATTACTCTTGGAACAACACATATATAAGTGCCTACATAATATCCTCCCAATCCACGGAGTAATCGATAAAATACTGAGAAATCTTCAGTTTCCTTTCTTACTTCTCTAAATAGTAAAATACCTTGATATGTCATTAGAATTACTAATGTTGCTAATGGAGCTAACAAAAATACTATATTATTAACCCATCCTTTATATGTACAAAAAGAACCACCATAATTGTAAACGTCAGAATTTCCTGACAATGCCCCAAAAGTATATAAAGGCATTAAAAATATTACAAACCAGCCATATTTCGGTAACTTAAAACGCTGAGGATTTAGGGTATCAATTTCCTTATGAAATAATATTCGTCTCACAAGTAATACCATAAAATAAGAAATAAGTACTTGAAGTAATGCACTATATACTCGAATTGAGGTAGCTGCTAGACATGCTTCATTATGACCACGTGCATTCTCGGAGGGAGTAATATAAGGCAAACCAGCAGTTGCATCAATTATTTGAGCTATATGAAGATACACCATTAATTTTGTACTATCTGTTTTTGCACCAAAAAAATAAATACTATAGAGTGTATACAGAGAGCTGGATATGGAAAATGTAGCCATGATGAATATAATGATGATTATAGTCTCCATAGTGCTCCTTGGAAATATCGATTTGTACTGGGGTATTGACCTAGACTTTTATGATTATCAATAACCAGGGAATCTAATGAATATATTAGCAACTCGCAATGCCAATGTATACAGGCACAGGAAAGCCTTAAAATTCTGAGCTGAACTTCAGCTCTCGGATACTCTCTCAAAAATTTGTCTTGAAATCCTGAATCTTAACCGGCCCCGGCTACATGTGCACGCTTAAAGGGATTTGGCACCTGAATATCATGCTGCGACGATGCTAAACATACCACTGCGATCTATCACCATTTCCTCGTATAATAAGTCATGTCAATATTTGGATCATATTTTATACCGGTACCAAATAAAATTGCCAAAGTTGCAATGCCAACTTGCAATGTCAAGGTTTCTTTCTAAACTAGAATCCAAGAAATTAATTATTGAAGCTGGAAACACTCAATTCGTTGTAATTTGATAGCCGCATCGTGGTATATAACACAAGGATTACACCTGTAGATATATTTCTTGGATGTTGTCCCGTTTTTATCAATTTCTCGGACGGCATTCATATGCCCCGGCAAATGTAGATGATATTGAGGATGGTTACAATGAGGATGATGAAGGTCGAAATGCTGTCACTGGAATAAGCACGTATTATCATAGAATTAGGATTTATCTTACAAATTTAGGATCTACCTCATTTGGTGTTACATTAGCACCATTCGGCGCATCAATAATACTTCTATCATTGCTCTTTCTTTTGGCATCAGTTTTGCATACAGGCACTGAGGGTTATGCACATCCCATTACTTATGATTACACATATGGTAATAGTGGCAATAATGAACAAAATTACTCACCAAATAACAGTACGGACACCAGTAATATATCGACATCAAAAAAATCAGAAAAACAAAATTTTGGTGAAATTATTTTTTCGTTATTAATTTTTTCAATAATAATTTCTTGTCTATTTGGACTTTCTCGTTTAGTAGCCCAAAGAATTAGACTAATACGTGAAAGAGCAATAGCTAGAGGTGCTGTAATGGATCAATTATATTCATTTCAAAATGATAGATTTGGGCTAGCAAGGGGTAGTGGAGACAGACATGATGAGTTGGCACAGATGATAAATATGCTGTATTCCAACCGGGACTTCAATGCTAACGACTACGAGATGTTGCAACGATTAGATGAAAATACTGTACACCGTAATGGTGTAAGTGACAGTGCATTGAGTAGATTACCTACTCATAGATATACTGCAGATGAAAAAGAAAATAATAATAATTCAAAGTGTAGTATTTGTCTTGCAGCATATGAGGTTAACGACAGTATCAAGACCATCACATGCCTGCATAGCTTTCATTCGGAGTGTATCGATAGGTGGTTGCGGGATCATGATATCTGTCCCGTTTGTAAACATTCAGCTACTGGAAATTCATAATTTTGTATAATTTGTTTAACTATTTTGTATACATGATAAATACTATTTTCAGACAACCATTTTAGATTTTATTGATTGAATTTTACGTTGTGTAGCATTTTTGGTAGTTTTTCTAACGTGATGCATATCATATACCCATTGCTTCGGATCAGCAGGCATAGCAGGATGCTTAAGTCCTAGACTTCTGCATTTCTTACGCAATAACATCAAGTGTTTTTCAGGAACTCGATAACCTCTGGTCACATGAGCCTCATCAACCATATTCAACGCCTCCGGGATCATATCCCTGAAGGTCATGAACTCGATGAGGTACCCATAAGTGTTTTTACAAGGTATAAGACCGCGGGATTCCATTTCTTTCTTTGTTTCTAATGCCGAAAACACGTCATTCTTATTCTTGACGTGCATTTTAATCAGTGCTTTATACGTCATGTTATTTGGTTTGACATTATGGTAATCAAATAATTTCATGGCTTCAAGTGCCTTGTCCACATGCACTGCCTCGGCAAAAACAGAGACATAATTAGTGATTGTATGAACTGATGGCACAATATTATTGCTCAGCATATCCTTGAACACTTTCTCGGCTCTGCTATCGTTGTACTTGCGACGTTTACCTAAATTCTCAGAATAATCTGGGTCTGGTGCTCTGCCAAACTCAATAAATTTCCATGAATTTTTCCTATTCGAGTCATCTGCAGCTAGCGCATTGATGACAGCTTCACTATTTTGCATATTCTTGTCTTCTTTACCATCTAAAAGGTTTAAAATAGCTGATAATTCGGCGTTATCCTCGCCGGCACTCAGCGATGCTCCTGATACCAATTCTTTGCGTCGATCTTTGAATGGATCCTCGAAAATCATATTATTATCATTAATTTTCAAGTTATCCTGTGATAACTCTTTATCTGACATCTTAGTAAACTCTGCAATAGCTGCTGCTACATCCGCATCACTTAATTCTTGATCCTCATACTCACCTTCATCACCCTCCTCCTCCTCGTCATCATCGTACTCCATCTCGCCATCCTCTTCTTCCTCGTCGTCGTCGTCGTACTCACCCTCGTCGTCACCCTCGTCATTCATCAATTTCTTCAACTCCATTTCCTCCTTCGCTATGTCTTCGGTGTTGGACTTGATCAGTGCTAATATATCTTTTTCTGACATTTTATCCAAGTTCTTTAGTTGACTTAGCGTGGATTTAGGTAGACTCAATGCTGATGTGTTCCTTGCATCATTGCTTACAACTAAACTGCTTCTTTCTCCTTTATTACTACTTCTTCCACCTGGTACATCAAGTCCTAGCTCTCTTAAATCCCGCTCCATCAATCTCTTTAATTCGGGATCTGTTTTTGCTAATTCATCAAAATCTATCGGATCTACATCCTCCTCATCGTCATCACTACCTTCTAATTGTTGTATAATGTCTGGTGACAAATTATGTTCACCTTTATACTTTAATATATTCTTAATCTCATCCATTGCTTCTGCTACACCATCATCGTCATCTAAATCATCCACTAGCTTTGCTTGCTGTCTACTTCCACGCTCCAAGTACTCGTTATCTTGTGTTATTCCCTTGGTTATAACTTCAAATGACTTCGTTGCACCTAATTTCACCATATTTTGTTCTTCTTTGGTTAATTTTCTCTCTGGTGGTCGAATAAATCTTCCTTTAATCCCATAACATCTAGCACCAACTTGTTGCGCTTGACTCAACGCATATAACAATGAGCTATATGTGTACTCATCAGGTTTAATTCCTTTATTTTTCATTTCCCAGAAATAAAATTCTGCTGCACTTGAATCACCAGCTCGACCAAATCCATAGATAATTGCATTGTATATCTCTGTAGTCGGCACTAGTTCACGTCCTTCCATTAGTAACATGACCTCAAACAGGATCTTCTCGTATCCGTTAACCCACATGGGCGCAGTTGATACAGCACGGAACAAGGATGCAAACACTCGTGTGTCAGCCGTAAGACCTTGATTTTCTAGTTCATGAAAATATAATAATGCTCTTTCTGCTTCACCTTTTTTTGAGCACAACTTGAACATGGGTAAGAAGGAGTTGACATTCAAAGACAAATTCACTTCCTCGTGCATTCGCAACCAAAATTCATTGGCATCATCATAAAAACCATTTTCTATATATGCTTTTAATACACTATTAAACATTTCGGTAGTAATGACAGATCCTATACTTTTCAAACGGTCGATGATGGCTATTGCCTGCTTGATGCTGGCGTTCGTCCCTTCGCCGCAATTATTCTTTATCATTATATCCCATGCTTTCAATGCTATTTCGGTTGATATATTTTCTTTTTTCATAATAATGTCGACATATTTTTGTGCTTCTTTATAATTTTTTCGATTTGAATTGTGCATCATTAGCGTGCAAAGAGTCTCGTTTGACACTGGGATTTTCTTACTTTCCATTTTTTTCATTGTTTCATTTAATAATTTTTGATTATTTTGTTTTGATAATACTCCTAAAAGTATTTGGACATCATCATAAGTGACTGATGTAATCCCATTATCATACAGGACCATTGCTGATGAGCCATTAGCTTCATGTATATTAGCAATACTAGAACCTGAAGACTTGCTATTGGGGTCATATTTGTCTAGCTTCTCAATCACCAAATCTATATCGATATGTTTACGATTATATTTTGCCTTATCATAATCTAATGCATCAACAACACCTTCTGGTAAATCTAATAAATTCAATAAATCAGCTGATTTTTCCTTCATTTCATTAAATAAATTCATCATTTTTCCTTCATTCTGTTCGGCGGCATTTTTTAAATATGTAGTTTTTACATTCTCTTTAGTTTGATTAATTTTCAATGATTTACGAATCTTTTCTTTACTTTTGCGCTTGATTTGTTTTTTACTAAGTGGACGTGGTGCTGGCTCTAGAGCCGAACTACCACTTCTACGTCCTGATATTATAGTAGATGTATGAAATCCTTGACTAATAATCGTGCTTCTCACACCGTAAGTATAATCAATGGCATGACGAAGCAGAGGAGGCTTAGACAATGTGGCATTTCTGAAAACACCCAAGCACTTCCGCGATGGCGCACTTCGTAGCCACTGCAAGAACATTTTATTTTTTAGTTCTACTTCTCCACGAGAAATTACCTAGTAGGAGGGATTAGGTACCGCTGGTAATAGAAAAGAACAAGACAAAAGAAAAGGCGCAGGAGCAAAGCAAACAGAATGTCACTATCTAGGTGATATGTAATTTTATCTGCGTCGTCTATGTCTAATCTATTATATTCAACTTTCAAATTTCAACAGAGAAACCGGTACCAAAAATGAGGAAAATTTTTATGCTTTTTTTTAAAAAAAAAATAATAGGATTTAAAGGTCTTTTGCTGTGAGCATAGCCTCCATACTTGTCTGCTAGTTGCATTTAACAAATGGAAAAGAAACTGAATACAAATTTAGACTTATCAGGTTTGCAGAGTAAGGGAGAACCTTCAAATGTAGATTTTTCTAACCAACAGAGTAATGGAAATGATTCAGCTATTAATGAGATTAGAGAGATACTACCTAAGAGCGGATTAGTTTATTCTGAACGTGGTGGATTGGCAGAAGTTTTGTGTAAACCGAAGATATTGCCTATAAAATCTAACGTATTAATTCAATTATCGAAACAGAATGAAGGAAAGTAGGATAAAATATTTGTTCATAATATTATACATATTGTAAATAATCATTTAAACCTCTTGTAGTGCAAGTCCTAGTTGACCAGCAGCTTTTCTTGATTTGCGCCTACTATATATTACATAACTAACTAGTGTTGCTACAACTAAAATTGATACTATAATGCCAATAATGCCGCCAGCACCTAACGTTGTAGTCTCGGAACGATTAGTATCTACGGATGCAGGGTTATAGCCATTAGTTTCTTCGATAACATTTTCAACATATGGAATTAATCCCACCTGGGATGAGCCGTAAGCATACCCTGTTGGATAGTACAATTGGTTTCCAACTACAGTACTTTTGATAGCGCTATGTTTTAAGACATTATTACTAATTGTATTGACTATTGAATTCTTTAATGATGATAGATGTTTATTTAGTCCAGATTTTAAACTTGGAGAGTAAAGTATACTTTCATCTTCACAAGTATTGATTTGATATATAATAATTTCATCCACACCTTCGCCTTCACATAAACTATTCATGTAATAGTACCGCTGAACTAATTGGTTGTCGACAATCATAGCTTGCGCAGACACTTCTACTGAAAAACCATCGACTGTTAATGTCAAACCCGTGCATTCACTGTTCAGTGCAAAAATTTGAGCAGATAGTGATGAGACAGAATTACTACACGTATCGGAGTCCGTTGAGTTCCCATCGAATTGAACATATCCAGGCCATGTTAAGTAGTCTGGATCTGCACTGCATGTAATAGAATAGCTAATATCCATTCCTTCTAGATTGTCGTCGTCTTGAATATTGTAATTAAAGCAAGTTTCATTGGGATCGTAATAATTTAAGTATTCTTCAGATGAGGGTGTGCCACTACAATCTTTGTTAGAGTAATATTCGATAGTATTGCAATCGCTTTTAAGTTTAGTCGACATACCACTTAATGCATCGTATGTACAATATTCAGTAGCTATCATTACATTTGCGACATTATTCAAGTCACATCCTGTACTTTCTGAAGTATTTGTCACGACGTATACTCCAAGAGTTAAATAGTTTGTTGCCGTACATTGCAAGTTACACCACAATACAAAAAGAATTATTATCAGTAACCTCGTCATTGTACCTTATATACCGCATGTACTTGATTTTTTTTTGATTCGCTTCTTGATCTAAAAAATTCAACACGGCACCACTAGGTACACTAGATGAGATCGGATTCTCTTTTATGTAGTTGATAATACCGACCATATCGACACTAATACAGTTGAAACCAAAGGAATAGTAAATAGCATAATTAATGTACAATGAAAGTACAAATAAGTGTCCTGGTGTAGTTAGTCCTTCAAATTATTTTTTAGTATTTCGTTGATTTCTGCCGTTTTAAAGTTTTCTTCGCACCCAATGAATTCAAAGATTTGTTTTAAATGATTTATGTCAAACATTTTCTCAAAACTTGTTACATAACACCAATCTTTGTTTTGATGTCCAAATTGTACAAGTTGATGACTAGTTTTTGTTAAAAAATCAATTGCACCTTCATCGTTTTGAAACCAACTGCTCTGACTCTGTGCTTGGATATTCTCTCTTATTTGTATTATAACTTTAGTTTGTGGGAATAATTCTTTAAAATCTTCAATGTAATGAATATTTCCTGAATCATATCTGTAAGATGTAAATGAGAGAGTGATATAGAATGAAGTTTGAGTGCAAATTACTCACCTTATCTCTTTAAATCCCCAAACATTTGTAGTATCTTTATTCTTAAACATAGTAATTATTGTACTTTTAACTATTTGGACCATTTGTTGATAGTCATATGAGTTATACCATGCAGGTTTCATATTATTACTTATCATCTCTTCGTATGAAGCAGGTTGTAACCCAGTATAATCAGTTGAGGTTACTTTAATCCTTCTATAAAATTCTAGTAAACTATTTATAGCTCCATAATTCTCTCCACAAATATTAGAATTTGGTATTGTATTTAAAATTCTTTGCATAGTTGTAGAACCAGATCTGCCTGTCGCACATATCAGTACAATCTTAT
>JACCDO010329300.1_pt1 | contig 17800 bp, 4 predicted proteins | sample 7446101 | NCBI WGS metagenome assembly JACCDO01 (sample SAMN15323440, study PRJNA562643) | freshwater metagenome | isolation source: river surface water | place: USA:Blue River Watershed | collected 2017-08-16 | reverse complement strand
CTGTGATGGCTGTCGTGATGCTTGTCACTGTGATGGCTGTCGTGATGCTTGTCACTGTGATGGCTGTCGTGATGCTTGTCAGTGTGATGGCTGTCGTGATGCTTGTCAGTGTGATGGCCTGAATAAGCTCCAACGCTGTCACCCCACAATGCCGCGCTTGTCGTTGCGGTGACATCTTTGTCTGCTGCATTACGGTTGGGGGGGTTCGGACTAACTGCCTCATATTCGAAGCTGTAAGAATCTCCAGACTGGTCATCGGCTTTGCTCTGGCCAGTATCAGCACTCTTGTTTAAAGCAAACGAAGCATTACCACTATTTCCCAACATGATTGGGGTGCGTAATATGTCAGCGCGCAGTGTATTGGTGCGATTTTTTAAGTGTTGGTTCTCCTTGTCACCCTTTCTACCTTTGTCTTGTGATACCGATGACGTCATCGTACTGAATGCTGCATCCGGTGCTCCTGGAGAAGACAAAGGCTGGCCTGCTTTTTCTTTGGCAAGAGCTATAATTCTTGGTATCTCCTTATCATTTTCTGCTACCAGTGCATGTTTACCAGGAGTTGGGGAATTGTAATAGGAGAAAGAATAGGAGTATGAAGGGCTTTGAACTTGGCTGGAGTTCAGATCTTGTTTTTGGGCGTGTGATGAGCTTGCAAAAGTGGAGCCTTTTGCCGCAGTTTGGGTCTGCTTTAGTGCACTATGGGGAGAAAGCGTGTCAAATTCATCAAAATCGTATTCGTCAATCTCGTCCATCATTCTTATTTGCATGCACCGGTCACTTTAGCAAAAAGCGGAATAAATACAAACACTATCTTAAGACGCCAATACCCAAAGTTTCTTTCTCTGCACTAAAAGGGTCTATTAATCGTCACAGTTGTGCTGTTGTTGCAATTACCTGCAATCGGCAATAAAAAGCGACAAAAGTTGGTTGGATAGACTAAATTCTAGCTTGATAGAACTATGTTTGTTTCGGAGACACAAAATTGTCTTGCAGTCTCCAATTGAAGGTGCTTAGGGGAAAAGTACAGAGGGAAATTAAACTGGTAATTTTTCGAAGGGTCTAAGATTCCTTTTTGACCCTTTCTATTCAAATTTTGATACACATCCTAGTTCTAGTTCGTGAAGATGCATCGATATATTCCTGTTCGATCGCTTGAAGTGCTGAGAAAACGAAATTTCAAGGTCCTTGCAAGCATCAATGCCAAAGCACTGATTGGGGTGAGATGTGTAGAGCGAGAATATGCCTATACAAGTTTACGACGCGTCAGTGGTACTGCAAAAAGAAGTGCTGAAAAAGTTGGAGTTCCTGTTGGGAAGGCAGAGACTGCGACTGCAGTCGGCATTTCCAGTGGGTCTACGCTAGAACCGAACGTAAGGCAAGCCCGAGGGCCAATCACTTTTCTTTCGCTAGCGCTAGCAGCGATTGCTGCTGGTGGTACCCTTATCTACTATAAAACTGAAAAGGAGGCCAAGACAAAGCGTGTGGCGAGTGTTGTGAAAACAACGGGTAAAGCCGCTTTGGGAGGGCCCTGGGTGCTGGTGGACCAAGATGGAGTGCCTCGCACAGATGCTAGTTACAAAGGTCAATATCAACTTTTGTACTTCGGGTTTACGTTCTGTCCAGATATTTGCCCTTCTGAGCTCGTGAAGATTGGCAAAGTCCTAGATGCTTTGGAGTCAAAAGGTGTGACCCTGACTCCGCTGTTTATATCTGTCGATCCCGCCCGTGACACTGTCGGCCAGCTCAAAAACTATAGCCAAGACTTTCATCCACGCTTTCAGTTTTTAACAGGTACTCCTGAGCAGTTAAAGAAAGCTGCCAAAGCTTATAGAGTGTACTTCAGTAAAGCCAACGAAAATGCGTCTGACGACGAAGACTATCTTGTAGATCACAGCATCGTCTTCTACCTTCTGAACCCTCAGGGCGAGTTCTTAGACTTTTACACGCAGCGCATGCAAGTAGGAGATATTGTTGAACGCGCGCTGGCTACGGTAAAAGCCAATGCGCAAACTGCGTCATCTGCTTGAGGTTTGAAGATATCAAGTATGAGTGCCCTAACGTCAATTCAAGGATTTTGTGCGTATTGTTTTAAATAAAAAAGAGATCATGGGTTCCTTAGCACGCTTTAACCACATCTCAGTATTAATTAGCTCTAGAATGTTGTCACTTCAGAATGGGAATTCCAAAAAAAACATGCTCTATTGCGTATTACTAAAGCTCTATAGTATATTACTAATGTAAATAAGATCAAATAACATAAAATCTGATTGGTTACAATATTCATTTACAAGACTCGACAAATGCACGACGCCAGAATGGTAGTTCTTCACTCCTGTGTGCAAAGGCTACATGTGCATGGCTGGCCCATGCACGGAGTGCACATCCTTCCCGCTCAATCCGTAGTCGCTTTCATAAGCATGTGTCCGTTGGGCTTCGCTTGCCTTGGTGGGGCGATTTAAACTGCCAGTTTCCAGCACTGATTTGCCCTTTCCGTCGCGACGTCTTGTCCCGAGCTGTCCTCCTTGTACGTGGATGGCTATGGCGCTACCGTACATAATATCCGCAATTGTAGTTAACTCTACAAACTTTGACATGAGATCATCTGCAATGTTTTGGGCAATAGTGGCGATTGTTTCTTCGTCGTTATGATCGAAACCTCCGTCTTTATTGACACCCATGATCACTCCTATCACTGCACCGGCACCACGATTACCACGCAATGGGTAACACAACACTTCTTTTGACACAATACCTAATTTATCATCAAGATTTGAGTTGAAATTTATATCTTCGTAAACTTGCTGTGCGTTTACGATAGAGCCATTCTCTGCGCAGTGGCCCATGAGTGAGAAACCAATCGGCATGCGGTACCAAACAGCATGCTCTGTGACTAGCAGCAAGTCATGGGAGGGACCATGTAGGAACATAACATATGCTTCTTTGCATCCTAATAGCTTGCGCAGGCGTTTCATATGTAACGATTGCAATTGATGGAGTTCCTTGTGAATTAAATCGGCACTGAGGGCGCGATTGCCAAAAGCTATGCCGCTCTGTGCGTGGTCGAAGGAACGACGGCGGCGATGCTCGTGGGACTTCTTCTCTATGGCTACAAGAGCTTCTGCATGTCCATGACGCAATTCGTCAGCTGCACTGGCATTTTCTTTGCTTGTAGTTCGTAGGTGCGTAATGCATTGCCAGACATTTTTGTCGAAAGATCGACGACGGCGCGTCGTAGCAGCATTATCTGGGCCAGGCGCTTTACTATGCTTAATCTCCCGCTCAGGAATGTGCAAATCTTCGACACGCAGCTTGTGAATATTGCGCGAAATGGGTATTTCCCCACTATCATTTCCAAATTTGCGGCCGGGGAAGCGCTTCTGCATTTTTGCACGAACCTAAAGTAGAGGGATGATAGAGCGAATATTATACCGAAATTAAATGAAGCAAATGGTGAGTTGACGCTCGAGATGTTTCAAGTCAGATACTAATAAGATTGCCATGTACTTAAGGACGAGAGGCAAGAAAGTCGTTTCTTTGACAATAATTCGGGTTCTTAAACTACAAAATGCTAAAGAACGTACCTGATTCTTGCGAACTGGGGACTTAAATTCAAACTCCAAAGCATGCTGTATGTGGTCTAAAAGAATTTTTTGGTGTTCATACTGAGATATACCCATAGTTGCAAAATCTTTCAATCTTAGTTCCTTAAGCCTCTTTCTATTAAGATACTTTGTGTCATTCACTCCGAAGTTAACCAGAAAAACTTCTGCATACATATCCAAGTCCACCTCTGATAACAACTCATGAACATCAATATCATGGTGCTGTAGTTGCTGCGATGACAGGGCAATACCTTTGCTTCGAGCTTGAGGGGATCCAGGGAAACTCATTGAATAATTCACATGAAGTGGTGGAAGCGTCATACTTAAATCTAATGAATGTGAGACAAGCTCAAATATATATATATAAGAACTGTGTTCAACTTTTCCCCATGAGTAAACAGCTGTCAATTTTAATGCGCCCAACTTGGGCTCCCAGGAGCTCAAAAAACGATGAGCCCACAGCAGTTGTGTCACAAAAAAAGGCGGCCCTCCAGTTGACGAGGTGCCACCATCTACGTGCTCCAGAGATCCTTCTATTGGTGAGAAGTTGATCTCAAATAGGAAACGTAGCAGTTCGTGTTCGTGTAAAGTATATTAGCGTTGCACAATCGAACGTATAATTTAGAATGTCTGGTCTGACAGAGAGACACCGATGGTGTCTGTCCAAGATCATGGAAGCATTTGAGCCTGAATTGAAAACAGAAACTGCACAGGCGTTTATGCGTCAAGACGCAGTATTGTCTACATTCTCGTCGTTTTTTAAAGGAGAAAGTTCAGGACGTCTATTTGTGTTCTATCAGGAAGAGGTAGTCGAGGGAGTGGTAAGTATTGATTAGAGCTATAAAAAAATATTCTAGTATAATGCATAGGCACAATACTTAGCATTTTTTCGAATAAACGGCGCGTCGTTTGTGTGCAATAATCAAGCACTAGACATTTTTGTATGGAGCATCGCCATGAGCATCTTTTTCTTTATTTATTATTTATTAAAATTGCTTACCGCTGTTTGCTAACCTTATTTCGCTCTGTTTTTTGCAAACTCTTTCTCTATGGTTATACAGACTACCTTCTCCGAAGAAAAAGGACCCAAGCTCTTGACAGTTTCTGACGGCAGCAATGGATTGATGACGCAAAAGTGTTGTTACTTCGTCCGCAACGTTGGTGCTGGTGTTCCGCTTGATCCTGCCAAGATCGCTGAAGCAGATTTGCTATATGGTGAGTTAGGCAACTCCCCTTTGGGGACCATCGAGTCCATGCTCAGTCGCTCGTATCGCCCTATGCTGGACTCTTACGATAGCTGGGGAAAAGTCGACGAAGAACAACGCTCTGATTTCATTTCAGAGATTGGTTCATTTATCGTCAATATTAATGAGGCACTCACCAGCTTCGCTGGCGGTCTAGAGCTAACGTTTCCGGACCCGAAAGTTCTTAAGGCCATCGAGGTCAAGTCAAACCGCACAGCCATCCCTGTCGAGGCTGTCACGCACTTCGAAGGTCTCTTGAATGAATGGTGCAATCAAATTGAAAAATACTTGTCAGACACTGACAAGAATCAATCAGATGACGATGTAGGACCACGCGGTGAGCTCGAGAAGTGGCGTAGTCGTATGCAACGTCTGACGTCCATCACCGAGCAACTAAAACGTTCAGATTGCAAGCAGGTTATTACCGTATTGTCTGCATTGACCAAGTCAACTGCTGATGCTAGCAAGCAGAACATTGTAGCTTTGTTGCGTCGCTGGAAACAGATCGATGTAAACATCACTGAGTCTGCCAATGAAGCCAAAGATAACGTGAAATACTTGTACACATTGGAACGATTCATTGATCCGTTATATACTGGTTCTGCAGAAATGATCTCCGATACCCTGCCAGCATTAATGAATTCTATTAAAATGATTCACACAATTGCCAGATACTACAATACCAATGAGCGCATGGAGGCATTGTTTTGCAAGATCACAGACCAAATGATCGCCAACTGCAAAACCCAGATCATGGGCCAGGAAGATAACCTCGATGCACTTTGGGAATCTAACCCACAAGAATTGGGACGTAAGTTAGAAGCTTGTTTAAAGTTGAATGAAGCATATCAAGAGCAATATCGCTTGACCAAATTGAAGCTAGAACAGACCCCGAAAGGTAAGCAGTTCTCATTCAATGAAATGGCAATCTTTGGCAAGTTTGATCTCTTTTGTCGTCGCGTCATAAAATTGGTAGACTTGTTTTCCACAATTGATCAATTCAACTCGCTTGCCGAAAACCGAAAGGAATTAGATGATATGGACCATATCATCGAGCTTTTCCGTCGCATTGTGAGCGATTTCCGCAAGAAACGTCACAAGTTGTTGGATTATAACAATAACACTTTCGATCGAGATTACGTCGAATTTAATGTGAAAATTACTGATTTAGAGGCTAGCTTGCAGGCGTTCATCAATCAGAGCTTCGACAGTATTTCCAACATTGAGCATTCGTTGCAGTTGTTGAAGAAGTTCCAGAGCATTCTTCAACGCGAAAGCCTGAAGAGTGATTTGGATTCCAAATTAAACAACATCTTTCAGCGATATGGCCAAGAGCTTGAACTCGTGCAGCAGCTTTATGAAAAGGAAAAGCATGATCCGCCGATTCCTCGCAATTTGCCTCCCGTTGCCGGTAACATCACCTGGAGTCGCCATCTGCTCAAGCGTATCGAAGAGCCGATGAAACAGTTCGAATCGAATCAGAATGTTTTGGCAGAGGCTGGATCAAAGCGCATTATTAAAATGTACAACAAGGTCGCTAAGACTTTGGTTGCTTTTGAATATCTCTGGTATCAGGCATGGGTGCAGTCTATCGAACAAGCCAAAGCTGGCTTGCAAGCCACTCTAATCATTCGTCACCCTGATGATGGTAAGTTGTATGTGAATTTCGACCAGGAAATCTTGCAGCTCATCCGTGAGGCCAAGTGCTTGGACCGTATGGGCATCGATGTGCCAGATGCGGCGCGCATTGTTTTATTCCAAGAAGATAAATTCAAGAACTATCACAATGAGTTGCATTGGGCCTTGAGCGAGCATGACAAGGTGGTGCACAAAGTCATTCCTGTCACTGCCATGGTCCTGCGTCCTCACTTCAGAGATATGGAGTACAAGCTACGTCCGGGTATGATCACATTAACGTGGACTTCCATGAACATTGAATCCTATAAAGCTCACATCCATTCTGGTCTGCGCAAGTTAGAGGAGTTGGTTGCTAACATCAACGACATTATCGAGAATCGTATTGAAAAGAATTTGAAGATTGTGTCAAAGACCTTGTTAGTAGACCTGCCTGATGCCGAGTCGTTTACTGTCGAAGACTTCGTAAAGATGCAAGAGAAGCATATTGCCAAGCAATCCACGTTATTGCAGGGCAAGAACTTGGAGATCGAGTTTGCCGTGCGTGATTTGATCAAGACGATTTCTGGCTACAAGTTAGACGGGCATGTTGAAGAAGTCGCTGAAGAAGAGATCACCAAGCTCAAAAAGCACTACAATCATTTCATGTATCAAGCTTTGTTGCATTGTGCCAAAAACTCCATGAATGCGTTGAAAAAGCGTATTGGTTCCAAACTTGTTGTCAAGAAGGGTGCTAAACCCACGGACAAGCCGGATGATGTGCTACCTTTCTTCGAGGTAGACATCCAGTTAGAAGCACCGAATGTCGTCTTGCATCCCTCTTTGGATGAGATCCAGGAGTGCATCAACAGATCTGCTCAGGCTATTCTGCGTTGTTTCAAGGACGTTAAGGACTGGTCCGACGGCGAGGTGGCTCGTCCTCGCACGTTCTTCGATCGCATTACAAAGGACATTGAAATCGTGCGTGTGGCTTTGTTATTGACTGGCTGCATTCAAGGCATTCGCAATACCGTGCAAGAATACTTGAACTCTTTCACAATGTATCACTGGTTGTGGCACGATGACAAAGAGAAGGCTTATGCTGCTTTCATGCAGGAAGAGCCATCCCTTGATGACTTTGACAAGAAGTTGAAGTCGTTTGGAGACGTCGATGCAAACATCAGTGCCACTCGTGATATCCAGAATATTGGTGCTTTGTCCTTACGCACGGTTTCCATTAAGTCCAGTCTTAAAGCCGAATGCAACCGATGGAAAGTTAAGTTTAGTGACAATTTGCATCAGCAGGCCAAGGCTAAGCTTGAGGCACTCACTGAATTCATCCGTATGACCACTGGCAAAGTCTCGCGTGAGGTGAGCGATTTAGACTCTTTGCGCTTCCTAATGAAGCTATTGGTAGATGTGCGTGATCGCGAGTCCTCCATGCAGATGGAAATCGATCCCATCATGGACATGTATCGTATGTTGGAATCCTACTTACCTGCCGGTTTCATGGAGAAGGAGGAGACTGACAAGAAAGTAGTCTTGCAGACCAACTGGAAGAAGCTTTTAAAGCAGTCTGAGGTGCGTACTGAGGAACTCTCCAAGACGCAGACTACATTCAAGAGAGCTCTGTTAAAGGATATTAAAGAGTTCAAAGTAGATGTCGAAGCCTTTAAGGAAGATTTTAACAGAAATGGACCTACCGTCGATGGTATTAAGCCTGAGGAAGCTGTGGATAGATTAAATCGTTTCAAAGAAGAATTCAAAATTCGTGATCGCAAGCAGGAAAGTTACAAAGGCGGTGAAGAGCTTTTCGCCCTGCCCGTCACAGATTATCCCGCTTTGACTGAGACATCCAAGCAATTGAAGTTGGCAGATCAGCTCTTTGGTCTTTATGTAGATGTACTCGAAACCGAAGAAAGCTGGAAGCAGATTCTTTGGGTGGAGGTCGCTACCAATATCCAAGATATGTCTGATAAAATCGAATCTTACTCCCAGCGTATGAAGAAGTTGCCCGGTAAACTCCGTGAATACAGTGCTTATAAGAAGCTGAAAGATTTAATTGAAAACTTCCAGGTTGTGATTCCTTTATTACAAGAGTTTACGAAGGAATCTATCCGCGAGCGCCATTGGCTGGAAGTTATGACTCTTGTCAAGGTCGCCCCTGAGGAATTCGAGTTCGCGAGTCCTGAGTTCAAGCTCTCCGCAATTCTTGCAGTAGACTTAGCCAGTCACAAGGATGACATCGAAGAAATCACGGACGGTGCAGACAAGCAGCTCAAGATTGAGCGCGGACTCGAAGAGATCGAAGGCCGCTGGACCACCGCTACTTTTATCTTCAAGGAGTGGAGAGGTCGTGGAGTCAATATTTTACAAGGCACTGTCGCCATCATGGAGGAACTGGAAGAAACGCAGATGAATCTGCAGGCATATCTTACAATGCGTCATGTCGCACCTTTCCGTGAACGCGCGCAAGTGTTATTGACCAGTTTGTCTGAAACTTCTGAAACACTAGAACGCTGGCTAAAAGTGCAAATGATGTGGTGCTCTTTGGAATCCGTGTTTACTGGAGGTGATATTGCCAAGCAGATGCCCGTCGAGGCTAAGAAATTCGGCAAAGTCGACAAGGACTGGGCTAAGATCATGCAAAATGCTGTGACAACGCAGCTCGTGGTCGAAGCCTCTGCCAATGAGACCCTGCGTGCAAGTCTGCCTGTCATGTACAGTGAATTAGAAAAGTGCCAGAAGTCTCTCGAAGGTTACTTGGAACAGAAGCGTAACAAATTCCCAAGATTTTACTTCGTATCTAACCCAGGTCTTCTCGTCATTCTATCGCAGGGATCTGATCCACTCTCTATGAATGAGCACTATGAAAAAGTATTCGATGCTATCTCTTATGTAGAGCACAACCGCAAGGACAAAACACAGATTGAGAAAATGCATGGAGGCGGTGGAGATGGACATGAGATCATCCCATTTTCTAGCGTCGTTCGTGCGGTAGGTAACATTGAAGATTGGTTAGTAGAGTTGCATAAGAAGATGCAACTGACCATGAAAGATGTATGCAGACAATGTGCAGGTGACATTCAGGTCGTTGCGCAAAATCTTGGTGAGTTACGCCGCTTTGTGGATAATTACATTTCCCAGTTCGCATTGCTGGGTATCCAATTGTTGTGGACTACTGATATGCAGTTAGCTCTTGAAGCCATTCGTGGAAACAAGAAGTCCATGCCCGCATGCTTAGAGCGCCAAAGCAAAATCTTGTCCGAAATGTCCAGATGGTGCTTGGACAATTTGGGCTCCTACAACAATCGTATTAAGATCGAGACTTTGGTGACGATTCACTTGCACGCACGCGATGTCACAGCTGAGTTGACCGTGCTCGCCAAGAACCGAAAGCTGACTGATCCTAACGACTTCGATTGGCTAAGACAAGCTCGCTTTTACTGGCGAGCGAATGGTTCTGATAGTGTCTCGAATGATGGTGTGTGCACCATTTCGATCACAGATGTGGATCTTAACTATGAGTATGAGTACTTGGGAGCCAAGGAACGCTTAGTCGTGACACCCTTGACTGATAGGTGCTACATCACTCTCGCTCAAGCACTGGGTATGTTCTTCGGAGGCGCCCCAGCCGGTCCTGCTGGAACAGGCAAAACCGAGACTGTGAAGGATCTTGGTCGTTCTCTCGGTATCTTCGTTGTCGTCACAAACTGCACCGACCAGCAAGGTTACCGTGATTGTGCCAAAATCTTTAAGGGTCTTTGCATGGCTGGTCTTTGGGGTTGCTTCGACGAGTTCAATCGTATCCGTTTGCCAGTGTTGTCCGTCGTGGCGCAGCAGGTGCTCTCAATCCTTTCTGCAAAGAAAGGTGGTGTCACCAGCTTCCACTTCCCTGGAGATCCACAGAATGTGCCTCTGCAACCAGCGTGTGCCTTCTTCATTACCATGAACCCCGGCTATGCAGGTCGTCAGGAGTTGCCTGAAAACTTAAAAGCCTTATTCCGTGGTGTAGCGATGATGGTTCCCGACTTCCAGATGATTATCAAGGTCAAGTTGTGTTCCGTAGGTTACGACGACTTCGAGATGTTAGCGCGCAAGTTCTACGTGCTGTACAACACGTCCAAGGAGCAGTTGTCTGCACAAAAGCACTACGATTGGGGTCTGCGTAACATTTTGGCCGTCTTGCGTACGGCTGGTGCTACAAAGCGCAATGAGCTCAGCACCTCTGAATCGTTCTTAATGTACCGCACATTACGTGAAATGAACTTGTCGAAAATGGTGGCACAGGATGTGCCTCTCTTCTTATCTCTCTTGGCGGACTTGTTCCCCAGCATCCCTCCTCCAGTCAATGCAGAATATCCAGAGTTGGAGGCCGCATTGAAGACCAGTGTAGACAACAACAAGCTTGTGTATCATCCCACATGGGTGCGCAAGGTTTTGCAGTTGTATGACACGACACTCGTGCGGCACGGTATTATGCTTGTAGGTCCTACTGGTGGTGGAAAGTCGCAGGTTTTCAAAAACTTGCGTGCAGCATTAGAGACAACAACCGGTATCACGCACAAGGATTTGCGTATGAACCCCAAGGCTATTCGTGCACAGGAAATGTATGGTGAAATGGATGTAGCTTCTGGAGAGTGGACGACAGGAGTGTTTGCAGCCATTTGGGCCAAATTCAACAACCGCGCAAATGCTTTTAACACCTGGCTTGTGTTAGACGGTCCAGTTGATACCAACTGGATTGAAGATTTGAACTCCGTGTTGGATGATAACCGCATCTTGACACTCGCTAACGGTGACCGCATTCCCATGACTTCCAATGTGAAGATCATGTTCGAGGTCGAGACCCTTGTAAACGCGTCCCCCGCGACAGTGTCGCGAGCAGGTATTATTTATGTATCTGATACTGACCTCGACTGGAGTCCTACCATGGAGGCGTGGGTGCTAAAGCAACCACCCAACCAGCATGCGTTCTTGCGCAAGCTCATTCTCAAGTACTTGGGACAGTGTGACCCTAACTACCCTGGTCATTGCATGGATTATGTTAACCGTAACTTGTCACAGGTCATGCAGCTATCACGTGTAGGTCTCACTACTTCTACTGGACAGCTCTTCAAAGGCTTGACAGAGGGCAAGAATTGCATTGACTTAAGCGTCGACACCGAGTTGCGAATGGAACGCATCTTTTTGTACTGCGTAGCTTGGACGATCGGTGGCTGTCTGGAGCCTGCTGAAAGACATAAGTTCGACGAGTGGCTACGTACCATCGATAAAGGTGGTGTGGCGATGCCCAAATGCGGACCGAATGAAACTATTTATGAGTACTTCGTAACAGAGCAGGGTGATTGGAAATTCTGGGTACCTCCTGCTTGGCAGTATCCCAAGACTGAGAAGTTGGACTTTTCCAACTTGTTGGTGCCTACCATGGATTCTACCCGTGCCAGTTACAACATTTTCCATATGCACAAACAGAAAAAAGCTGTCTGTATGGTGGGTGGTGAAGGTACTGCCAAGACTTCTACAGCGTTGATGTTCTTTGCGTCCTTGGATCCTGCTGCGATGCTCGTAAAGCGTGTAAACTTCTCGTCTGCGACAACAGCCTTCATGGCACAACAGTCTGTAGAGGTGGAGCTGGAGAAGCGCGGTGGCAAGAATTTTGGTCCTCCTGGAGGCAGAGCCATGACCATCTTCATCGATGATATTTCAATGCCAGAAATTAACAACTGGGGTGATCAGCCAACATTGGAAATGGTGCGTTTGATTATTGAATGGAATGGTTTCTATTTCTTGGACAAAGACAAGCGTGGAGATTTCAAGCAGTGTGAAGATCTACAGTTCATGGGAGCCATGCAACATCCTATCGGTGGTAAGAATGATGTACCCAATCGTTTGAAGAGAAACTTCTTCATCTTCAACATGGTGCTTCCTTCCATCGTCTCCATCAACGATATGTATGGTCAAATGCTCAAGGGCCGTTTCCCATCAAAGCAGAATGAACAGGATACATTAGATGTCGTCAACAAGCTTACCACTGGAACAATTGCCTTATGGCGCACCATGCAGCAGAAAATGCTTCCTACTCCCGCCAAATTCCACTATGTGTTCTCTTTGCGAGAGTTGTCGCGTGTGTTCCAAGGTATTATGCTCACACCCGGAGCCACCGTCAAGACTGGAGGCTTCCGTTGCGAGAAGAAGTTGTCGAAGTTTGAAGGAGGAGGTGTTACCTTGTTGCGTATCTGGAAACACGAATGTGAACGTGTGTTTTGCGATAAGCTCGCTAATCTAAAAGACAAAGCTACATATCGTTCATGGATGGATGCGCAAATCTTAGAGACTTTCGGTGAAGATATGGCAGAATTGTCATCAGCACCATTCTACATGGTAAACTTCTTACGTCCAGATGTCCTGGATGATGAGGGCGGTGTGGTCGAGGAAGCTCCCAAGGTGTATGAGCCAGGAGGAACCTTAGAGGATGTTCGTCCGGTCGTGATGGCCTTCTTGGAGAGGTATAACTACGAGAATCCTTCAAAGCGTATGGAACTCGTTTTGTTCAACGACGCCTTGGAGCACGTGTTGCGCATCAACCGTCTGATGGAAATGCCCCGTGGCTCTGGTCTGCTTGTGGGTGTAGGTGGATCTGGTAAGCAGTCGCTAGTGCGTCTTTCTTCTTTCATTGCCAAGTGTAAGAACTTCCAGATTACACTCACCAAGTCGTATAACAGAGCCTCGTTCTTGGAGAACATGAAAGAACTGTTCGTTTCATCTGGACATTTGCTAAAGAAGACTACATTCTTATTCACTGAATCTGAGATTAAGGATGAAGTGTTCTTAGAATTTATCAATTCCATGTTGTTGACGGGAGACATTCCTGGTCTCTTCGCCAAAGACGAGATCATGGCCATAACAGCCGATTTGAGAAACACTTTCATCAAAGAGCGCCCAGGTGTAGATGATACACAGGATAACTTGAAGCAGTACTTTATTGATAAAGTCCGTGACAATCTGCATTTAATGATATGCATGTCTCCTATGAACCCCAAGTTCCCTATTCGCGCGCGCAAGTTCCCGGGTGTTATTTCGTGTCCCACTATCGATTGGTTCCTGCCCTGGCCCGCAGATGCCCTCGTGGCGCTGTCCAAGGCTATTATCTCAGATTTCCCCGTTGAGTGCACACCAGAGGTTAAGCAAGGTCTCATGACGCATATGGGTATGGTACACACGATGGTTACTCAGGTATGCGATGAATATTTCGTCGCCATGCGCAGAAAGGTTTTCCAGACGCCTAAATCCTACTTATCATTTATCAACAATTTCACCAAATTGTACAAGAATAAGCTAGCAGCCTTGAAAGATAAAGAAGCCCGTGTTAACTTGGGCTTAGAAAAGCTGATCCAGGGTGCCAAGGATGTCGATGCAATGAAAAAGATCCTCGCGGAGGAACAGGTCAAGTTGGAAATCGCTACCGTGGAGACTAATAAGATGCTCGCCTCGCTCGAAGTCTCGTCAGCAGAAGCCAAGAAGGAGTCAGACAAGGTCAACACTATTAAGGAGAAATGTGAAGCAGATGCGGCACGCATTGGGGCCGAAAAGGCAGCCTGTATGGCCGATCTTGCCAAGGCTCAGCCGTTCGTCGACGAAGCCGAGACTGCCATTCGCTCCATTAAGCCTGCAGATATTTCTGAAGTGAAAAAATTCGCACAACCTGCTATGATTATCCAACTTGTGTTTGATGGTATCTTATTGTTATTCAAGCTGCCCATGTCCCCAGTCAAAGCGGCCACGCATGTGATCGCCAAGAAAGACGTTGATTTCATTGAGCCCTCTTTCCGTCCTTACGGTCAGTCTCTGCTTGCCAAGGCAGACTTCTTGTTGCAGGTCATGGACTTCGGCACAAACGGAAAAGATCTTATCACTGAAGAAACAATTGAATTCCTGACAGCCTACACGCGTCTGGATGTGTTCATCCCACAGGTGGCCAAGAACGCTTCCAATGCTGCAGAGGGTCTTTGCAAGTGGGTATGCGCCATGAAGGACTATCACGGAGCATCCAAGGTCGTCAAGCCCAAATTGGAAGCTCTGTCCATCGCTGAGGCCAATCTTTCTGCTGCCAATAAGGCTCTCGCAGCGGCCATGTCTCGTCTGGCGGCTTGCAAAGCACGCTTGGATGAATTACAATCCATGTTCGACGCCCAAATGGGCGAGAAACGTCGTATTGAGGACGGTGCATTGGCGCTGCAGCGCAAGATGACAATGGCTTCACAGCTCATTAATGGTTTGTCCGGAGAACGTGTACGTTGGACGGAGGATGCAAATAACTTCGCTGACTTAAAGCGAAGATTGGTGGGTGATTGTGCAGCTTCATGTGCCTTTGTGTGCTATTGCGGCCCATTCAATCAAGAGTATCGTCAAAAGCTGATCAATGACAAATTTGTTGCGGATTGTCAGGTTAGAGGCGTGCCTATCACTGTTGGTCTTGATGTCATATCCTTCTTGGTCGACATCGGCACGATTGGTGACTGGAACATGCAAGGTTTACCCGCAGACCCTCTGTCCACACAGAACGGTATCTTGGTCACACAGAGCAGTCGTTTCCCATTGATGATCGATCCTCAGGGTCAGGCTCTCGGATGGATCAAACGCAGAGAGCAGAGCAATGTGGCCGCGTGGGGACAGTGCGCATTGAACGATCCTAAGTTGAAGGACAAGCTCGAGATGTGCATGGGCGAAGGTTTAGCAATGATTGTCGTCGGTGTGGAGGAAGAAATTGACCCCATGCTTGACCCCGTATTGGAGAAACAAATCATTACTAAGGGCCGTCGCAGACAAATCAGCGTCGCCGACAAGCTTATGGAATACGATCCGAAGTTCATGATGTACTTCATTACCCGCCTGCCTAACCCCAACTTCACGCCTGAATTGCAAGCTAAAACCAATGTTGTAGATTTCACTGTCACACGTAAAGGTTTAGAAGAGCAGCTCTTAGGTAAAGTGATTGGTAAAGAGCAGCGCGCGTTAGAGGACCAGCTCAACGGCGTGTTAGAAGAAGTCAATGCCAACACGAAGGCGCTCATGGCATTGGATGCCTCCTTGTTGGAGCGCTTAACTTCCAACTCCGGCAATTTATTAGAAGATGAAGAGTTGGTAGGTGTGTTGGCGAATACCAAGGCCAAGGCATATGAAGTCAATGTCAAGCTCTCGGCTGCGGCTGACACCAAAGCCAGTATCGCTGAAAAGCGTGAACAGTTCCGTCCTGTTGCCACCCGCGGTTCCGTGTTATACTTTGCTATTGTGGAGATGAGTGGTGTCAATGTCATGTATCAGACCTCTCTTTCGCAGTTCTTAGTTCTGTTCAACGATTCCATGGACAAGGCTGATAAAGCGGCTCTCGCATCCAAACGTGTTTTCAACATCATTGAAACCATGACCTACATCGTGTATCGCTATATCAACCGTGGTTTGTATGAGAAAGATAAGCTATGCTTCGTGTTGTTAATGACCATGAAGATCCTTATCACAAATGGCGACTTACGTCCAGTCGATCTGAACCTGTTCTTGCGTGGAGGTGCTGCCCTTGACATCAACTCGGTGCGCCGCAAGCCATTCACTTGGATCTCAACTGAGGCTTGGTTGAACGTCATCGAGCTGTCTCAGTCGCAGAAATTCTTCTCGAATCTACCCAATGATATGGTCGCCAATGAGGCAATGTGGCGCCGCTGGTATGAGGACAACGAACCCGAAGCACTAAATATTCCAGAATACGAAGCAAAGATTGCTGAGGTAGCTGTTATTGGTCCTTTCTTCAAGCTGATGTTAGTACGTTCGTTGCGCATGGACCGCGTAATGTTGTGTTCCAAGTGGTTTATTCGCAACATCGACGCTATGGGTCCGCGTTTTGTTGACCCCGTCACTGACACAGTCGAATCCATCTATGAACAAACTGTTAAAGAGACCCCTGTCATCTTCCTGTTGTCCATCGGTGCCGACCCCACCGAGTCTATTGAAGGTTTGGCACGTAAACGCAAGTTGCCACCCCCACTCGTTATGTCCATGGGCGAAGGTCAGGAGGAGTATGCAGTCAAGGCCATGTTGGACGCTGCGAAAGGTGGCACCTGGGTCTTGTTACAGAACTGCGAGTTGGGTCTCGACCTCATGATAAAGATGGAAGATTTCTTAGCCAAGCTCATGGAAGACTGTGATAAAAACTTCCGCTTATTTATTACGGCTTTACCCGATCCTTCTTTCCCTCTCGGCTTGTTGCAGATGTCGACGAAGGTCACCAACGAGCCTCCGGCAGGTTTGAAGGCCGGTGTTCTAAAGAGCTATATGATTCTTGTCGATCAAGAAAGATTGGAACGTGTGGATTCTATGCAGTGGCGACAACTACTTTTTGCGTTATGCTTTTTGCATTCCATCGTTCAAGAGCGTCGCAAATTCGGTCCTTTGGGTTGGGCAATTCCTTACGAGTACAACAACGGTGACCTCACCGCTTGCATTCTGTTCTTGGAAAAGCATTTATACAACGGTCAGATTTCGTGGCCCACTTTCCAATACATGGTCAGTGAGGCCCAATACGGTGGTAAAATCACAGATACCATGGATCGCCGCCTGTTCAAGACCTACGTGTCAGCGTGGTTGAACAGCAGCACAACTGGCGACGATTTCCTTTTCAACCCTAAGTCGCAGATCCTGCGTCAGGAGTACAAATACGTCGTCCCAACATCCGACCAAATTGGTATATATCATGATTATATCAAGACATTCCCAGAAATCGACAGTCCGGAGATCTTCGGCCTTCATCCTAATGCCGACTTAACATTCCGAGTGAAGGAGGTTACTGAATTGTTTGACACCATCGCCAACTCGCAACCTAAGGGAGGCGGAGGTGGTGATGCAGGCGTTAGTCGTGAAGATGTAGTCTTCGAGAAGTGCAATGAGCTGTTGGGTCGAATGCCAGAGCACTACGTGGAAGAAGACTACAAGGCACGTATCAACAAGCTCGGAGGCCTCTCTGTGCCTTTGAACATTTTCCTATATCAGGAAATTCAGCGTCTGCAAGCTGTGCTTTCTAAGGTGACAAACATGTTGAAGCAAGTAAAACTGGCTATCAACGGTGAAGTCGTGATGACAGAAGGTTTGCAGTTGTGTATTGAACAGATGTATTCTGCTCGTCCGCCCCGCTCTTGGATTGTGACCGTTGCCGGCGACGAGTTCTCTTGGATGTTGCCCACTTTGGCTTTCTGGTTCAGCTCCTTGTTGCAGCGCGATGATCAATACCGCACTTGGCTCACGACATCCCGTCCATACACTTACTGGCTCACCGGCTTCTTCAACCCGCAG
>JACCDO010350629.1_pt1 | contig 17805 bp, 13 predicted proteins | sample 7446101 | NCBI WGS metagenome assembly JACCDO01 (sample SAMN15323440, study PRJNA562643) | freshwater metagenome | isolation source: river surface water | place: USA:Blue River Watershed | collected 2017-08-16 | reverse complement strand
GCGCCCAACGAACGCGCCGTGCGTCTCGCAGTGCGCGCGGCAATCGCACTCGATGGCGCAGTGCAGCAACGGTCGCGATTTGCGCGCAAGCACTACTTCTACCCCGACCTGCCGAAGGGCTATCAGATCAGTCAGTTCGACGAGCCGTTCTGCAAAGGCGGCCGCGTGCCGCTCGACCAAGAGCGCAGTTGCGCGTTGCAGCGCATGCACATGGAAGAGGACGCCGGCAAGCTCGTGCACACGGACGCGGGCACGTTGATCGACCTCGATCGCGCAGGCGCGCCGCTCGTGGAGATCGTGTCGGAGCCCGAACTGAAGTCGTCCGAAGACGCGCATGCGTTCCTCGTGCATCTGCGCGAGATCCTGCGATTCGCCGGCGTCTCCGACTGCGACATGGAACTCGGCACGATGCGTTGCGACGCCAACGTGTCGGTTGCAGAGCCTGGCGCGAAGCTCGGACAGAAGGTCGAGATCAAGAACCTCAACTCGTTCAAGATGGTCGCGCGCGCGATCGACTACGAGATCCGCCGCCAGACTGCGACGCTCGCCACCGGCATGCGCATCGTGCAAGAGACGCGACTGTGGAACGACGAGAAGGGCGAGACGCGGTCGATGCGCAGCAAGGAGTTCGCCGAGGACTACCGCTACTTCCCCGATCCCGACCTCCCGACGCTCGTGCTCGACGAAGCGATGATCGAAGCGGAACGCCGCGCGATCGGCGAATTGCCGCACGCGCGACGTCAACGATACGCGCGACAGTTCGCGCTGCCGTCTCACGACGTCGAGGCGCTGACAGTCGACAAGGCAACCGGCGATTGGTTCGAGCAAGTCGTCGCATTCGGCGCCGATCCCAAGGCAGCGAGCAACTGGATCATGTCCGAGGCGAGCAAGGCCGCTCGAGAGCGCAACTGCCAACTCACAGACCTCGCGATGACCCCGCGCGAGCTCGCGCAACTGATCGCGCGCGTCGAGGACGGCACGCTCACGGCCACCACTGCGCGACAGGCGTTCTTGCGCGTCGTCGAACGCGGCGGAAGCGTGCAGGACGCGATCCAAGCGCTGTCGCTGTCGCGCATCGCGGACGAAGCGACGCTGCTGCCGCTCGTGCAGAAAGCGATCGCGGACATGCCTGCGGCGGCAGCCGACGTTCGCCAAGGCAAGCGCAAGGCGCTCGACGCGCTCAAGGGCGCCGTGATGCGCGCGACGAAGGGCAAGGCGGACCCAATCGCGCTCGAGTCGCTGCTGCTGCGCGAACTCGCGAACTGACGAGCACGGATCGCGCGGCACTCCGTGCATTCCCAACTCACGCCGTCGCGTCGAACGACTCCAGTTCGATGCGCTTCGTCCAATAGTGGTCGCGCATCGGCTCCTCCTTCACGAGGTCGGTCGACAGATACTTCTTGTTGGAGTCGCAGAGGATCGTCACCACCGCATCCTCCATCGGCATACCCACGCGCGCGGCGCGTTCGACCAGCTGCATCGCGCCGATCACATTGGCTCCGCTGCTGATTCCGACGGCGAGGCCGAGCCCCTTTGCGAGCGCTTGCGCCATCAGGATCGCATCGCCATCCCACACGTCGACGATGTCGTCGAGCCATGCGAGATCGACGACCGCGGGAACGAAGTCGTCGGAGATCCCCTGGATGCGATGCGAACCCACCTTGCGGCCCGTGCGCAGCGTCGGCGAGTTGGCGGGCTCGAGCGGGTGCACCTTGCACGACGGGAACGCGGCGCGCAGCGCGCGGCCCACGCCCATCACCGTCCCACCCGTGCCAACGCCGGCCACGAACGCAGCGGGTCGCACGCCGAACGCTTCGAGTTGCAGCAGGATCTCGGGCCCAGTGCCGCTCGCATGCGCGCGCACGTTTGCTGCGTTCTCAAACTGACGCGGCGAGAACACGCCCGACGAGGCCGATGCGTCGCGTTGCGCTCTCTCGCATGCGCCGACGAAGCCGCCATCCGCCTTGCTGACGTCACAGACCTCCGCGCCGAAGCTCTTGATCAATGCGCGCCGCTCCGCGCTCATCCAGTCCGGCATGTAGATGCGCACCGGGTGGCCCAGCGCGCGGCCCAGCGCTGCGAACGCGATCCCCGTGTTGCCGGAGCTCGCCTCGACGATCAGGTCACCTGGATGCAACCGGTCCCCTTGGATCGCTTCGGACAGGATGTGGCACGCCATGCGGTCCTTGATGGAACCGGTCATGTTGCGCGCTTCGTACTTCGCGTAGATGCGCCGCGGTTCGCCGTCGCAGCGGTAGCGGATCTCCACCATCGGCGTGCGGCCGACGAGCGCGCGCAGGGCCGAGACTTTGCGCAACCGTTCGTCCATGCAGGCGTTCACGCACAAAGCAACGATGCTGGCAGCGCGGACTTTCCCGCGGGTGGACTTCCGCGCTGCGCTCGCTTGTGCGCGACCCTCCGCGCCGACATTGTCAGCGCACCCCTGCGCACGGCGCGGGCCTCATTCCACGCATGGACTACGCACTCCGCATCCGCGACGTAACGAAGCGCTTTGGCGCGCACACTGCCGTCGACGGACTCTCACTCGACGTGCCCAAGGGCTGCATCTTTGGGTTCCTCGGCCAGAACGGCGCCGGCAAGACGACGACGATTCGGATGGTGATGAGCATCTTCAAGCCCGACTCGGGCTCCATCGAAGTGCTCGGGCAACCCGACGCGGCGTTGGTCAAGGACCGCCTTGGTTACCTGCCGGAAGAGAAGGGCCTCTACAAGAAGATGAAGACGGCGGAGATCGTCGCCTACTTCGGCAAGCTCAAGGGCATGAGCCCCGAGGCCGCCGACCGCAAGGCGCGCACGCTGCTGACGGAATACGGCCTCGGCGATTGGCTCGACAAGAAGTGCGAAGCGATGAGCAAGGGCATGGGCCAGAAGGTCCAACTGCTCGGCACGCTGATCCATGAGCCGGAGCTCGTGATCCTCGACGAGCCGTTCTCTGGACTCGATCCCGTCAACCGCGACGTGATGCGCGACACGATCCTTCGCATGAAGCGCGAAGGCCGCACCGTGATCTTCAGCACGCACGTGATGGAGCAAGCGGAGCAGCTCTGCGACCGCGTGATGATGATCCACAAGTCGAAGCTGCAGTTCTCGGGCACGCTCGCCGAGATCAAGCAGGGCCGCGATTTCGGCATCGTGCTCGACTACGACGGCGATGGCTCGATCCTGCGCGACACGCCAGGAGCGATGCGCGTCAACGACCACGGCAAGCAAGCCGAGATCTACTTGAAGCCAGGCTGCGACCCACAAGACGCGCTGCGCTGGCTGATCGACCGCGTGAAGATCCGACGCTTTGAGCACCGCGCGCCGACGCTGCACGAGATCTTCGTGCGCACCGTGGACGCCGCGAACGCGAAGCTCGCAGCCGAAGGCAAGATCGCGAAGGAGAGCAACTGACCATGGCGAACAAGACGCTGCTCGTCGCGCAACGCGAGTATCTCGAGAACGTGCGCACGAAGACCTTCTGGCTCGGCATCCTCGCTCTGCCGATCCTGCTGGTGATCTCGTTGGGCGCAGGCTTCGTGCTGGCGAAGCTCAAGGAGACCAAAACCTACGCGGTGCTGGACCTCGGGTCGGATGGACTCGCGGACCGGATCGAACGCGCGGCGCGCACGCCCGACACGCCGTCGATGCTCAAGCTGATGCGCAAGTCGGGCCTCCCCGCGCGCATCGAAGAGATCAAGGCGAAGTACGCGCAAGCGGTCGAGCCAGGCGAGGACGGCAAGGACAAGGAGATCCCCGACGAGATGCGCCGCGAACTGCAGCGCGTGATGCTCGAGATCCCTGCCTCGGACTTCGAGAAGCTCATGGAGACCGCGTCGTCTGCGGGCAGCGCCGACAAGTTTGAGCGCGTTGACCTCGCGGATCTCGGCATCGAAGGCAAGCCGCTCGCCGAGCAGCAGAAGGCGCTCCGCGAACTCGTCGAGCAAAAGAAGCTGTTCGCGTTCTTTGAGATCGGCGCCAACCCGCTGAAGTCGCTTGAAGACTTCCGCTACGTCTCCAACAACGTCACCGATAGCGGACTGCGCAAGCTCTACGACGAAGCGGCGACGCGCATCGTCCAGAAGATGCGCATCGAAGACGCCGGGCTCGATACGCGCGTTGCGCGTTCGATCCAAGAGACCGTCCGATTCCGCGAGCAGAAGCTGGCCGCAGATGGCGCTGCCGAAGACGTGAAGACTGGCGACAAGGCCAACAAGTGGGCTCCCGTCGGCTTCGTCTACTTGCTCTGGATCGCGATCATGACCGCGGCGCAGATGCTGCTGACGAACACCGTCGAGGAGAAGAGCAACCGCATCATCGAAGTGCTGCTCTCGTCGGTGTCGCCTCTGCAACTCATGGCGGGCAAGGTCTGGGGCATCGCCGCGACCGGCATGACCCTCGTGCTGTCTTGGGTCGGCTGCGCGCTGCTCGGCGTTTGGCTTGCGCCCAAGCTGATCCCTGGACTCGATCTGCCGCTGCTCGACATCATCGGTGACCCGCTCTACCTCGTGTCATTCGTGGGCTACTTCCTCGCGGGCTACCTGCTCTATGCAGCGATCCTCGTCGGCTTGGGCTCGGTCACGAACAGCCTCAAGGAAGCGCAGAACCTGCTGCAGCCCGTGTTCATCATCCTCATCGTGCCGCTCATCTCGATGATGTTCCTCGTCGAGGAGCCCAACGGGATGGTCGCGAAGGTCCTCAGCTACATCCCGCTGTTCACGCCGTTCACGATGATGAACCGCGCGGGCGGCCCGCCGGAGCCTTACGAGTACGTCGTCACGAGCGCGTTGCTGCTCGTCAGCATTTGGATCGCGTTCCGCGCCGCGGGCAAGGTGTTCCGCATCGGCGTGCTGATGACGGGCAACCCGCCGAAGCTGCGCGAGATCGTGTCCTGGCTGCGCCAGAGCTGAACTGCGCTGCCGGTCAGCGTTCGCCCGCTTTGCCGAGCGGCAGCACGAAGGCGCCTCGGAACGCGCCGCGCCGCTCGGGCACGATCGAGTAGCGCTGCGGCGCCTTCTCGTCCCAGAAGTCGCGCACTTCGGGCTCGGGCGAGTTCTCGAAGAAGTCGACCGCGCTTTGCGACAGCAACACCGGCAGGTCCGCCTGCAGGAAGCGCGCGTGCCATGCTTCGAACCACTGCGCGAGCGAGACGCCGTTGTCGCGCTCCTCGAGCCATAGGTGCAGCGCTGCGCCGAGATCGATGACGACCGCGCCCGAGACGCCGGTGCGCACGCCGTCGAGTTCGTGCCTTCTGCCGACGATCAGCGCGACCTTGTGCTGGCGTTGAATCGCTGCGTAGCCCTCGACGAACTCATGGCTCACCGGAGCCTGCCACTGAGGCGCCACCTGCGCGACCGCGAGCGCAAAGCCGCCGACCGTCGCGAGCGCGAACTCGCGCCATCGCAGGATGCGCACGCCCACGAGCACCGCGAGCGGAACGACGGCGATCTGGTAGGCGCCGCCTTCGTCGATGCGATGATGGCCGAGCAACAGCAGCGTCATCGGCAGATGGAGCATGAGCGCGAGCAGCGTCGCGGTGGACCACACGCGGGCTCGGGCGACAAACAGCCCAACCACCGCGCAGATGGACCACGGAGCGCACGGCAGCAGCCATTCGCGCACCAACACGTCTGGCGCGGCGGCGAAGTCGAGCAACGCGATCTGTTCCTGGCAGTAGCCGAGGATGTCGCGCGCCTGGCCTGAAGCTCCGGCGCCTAGCGCAGCGGCGATGCCTGCTGCGATCGCGAAGTGCGTCACGCCAGCTGCGATCCACCAGCGAGTCGGCACGCCGCGACGCGGACCGCCCCACGCCCACGCAGCTGCGACGATCGTCGGCAGCAGCACATGTCCAAACGCATGGACCGACGCAGCCACGCCGGTGCACAGCGAAACCGCGAGCACGCGGGCAAAGCTCGGTTGCAGCAAGAGTCGCGCAAAGGCCCACCATGCCGCCGCCGCAGGCCCGGCGAACACGCCATGGATCTCCGCGCATGTCGCGTAATAGAGGCACGGGCCCGTGGCCATCGCGGCGAAGGCCGGCAACGCACCAGAGCGGAACGGCTTGGGCGCCAGCAGGCGGAACGTCCGGTGCAAGCACACCGCGGCGAACCCAGAACCGAGCGCCGATGCGAGCAGCAGCGCTTCGAGCGCCGACAGGCCGATCGGCGAGCCCATTCGATGCAGCGCGCCCACGATGTGCAGGTAGGCGACGTGGCGCGGGTAGTCGTAGCGACCCTGCTCGATCCAGCTCAGGAAGACCTCGCCGTCAACGCCGTGCAGCGTTCGCTGCGGCATGAGCAGGAACACCGACGACACCAACAGGAACAGGCCGAGCGTCTCGGTCCAACGCTGGGACCAGAGCGGCTCCTTCCTTCTTCCGATTTCGACCCGTGAATCGTCCATGGCGCTCCGAGCGGAGCGCCATGAAGGTCACTCCCACTCGATCGTGGCGGGCGGCTTGCTGCTGATGTCGAGGCAGACGCGCGAGAAGCCCTTCACCTCATTGAGGATCCGGGTGCTGAGGCGACGCAGGACATCGACTGGCAGCAGTTCCCAGTCAGCCGTCATGGCGTCCACAGAACTTACCATGCGCAGGACACACACCTCTTCGTAGACGCGCGCGTCACCCTTCACGCCCACCGACTTCACGGGCAGGTGCACGGCGAAGTACTGCCAGAGGTTCTTGTGGAGCCCCTTCGACTCGACCTCGTAACGCACGATGGCATCGGCCTCGCGCAACGCGCGAAGACGATCGCGCGTGATCTCGCCTAGGCAGCGCACCGCGAGTCCCGGACCGGGAAAAGGCTGACGGTCGACGAGTGAGGACGGCAGCCCCATCTGGCGGCCGATCGCGCGCACTTCGTCCTTGAACAGGTCGCGCAGCGGCTCGACGAGCTGCATGTCGAGGTCCTTGGGCAGGCCGCCGACGTTGTGATGGCTCTTGATCGTCGACGTAGCGCCACCGTGCGCAGCGACCGATTCGATCACGTCGGGATACAGCGTGCCTTGGCCGAGGAACTTCGCATTGCGGTAGCTCTTCGCTTCGTGCTTGAACACGTCGACGAAGACCTTGCCGATGATCTTGCGCTTCTGCTCGGGATCCGTGACGCCCTGCAATTCGCCGAGGAAGCGATCGCTCGCGTCGACGACCTTGAGGTCCATGTGCCAGTCGCGGCCGAACAGCTCTTCGACGCCGTCGCGCTCGCCTTGGCGCAGCAGGCCGTTGTCGACGAACACGCAATGCAGCCGATTGCCGATCGCCTTGTGCACGATCGCCGCGGCAACCGAGCTATCGACGCCGCCGGACAAGCCCAGCACGACTTCGCCGGTCTCGCCGACGAGTTCGCGCACCGCTTGCACCTTGCGATCGACGATGTGACCCGGATCCCAATCCGTGCTGCACTTCGCAACCGACAGCACGAAGTTCTGCAGCATCTGCTGCCCATCGACCGTGTGCGCCACCTCGGGGTGGAACTGCAGGCCGATGAACTTGCGCTTCATGTCGGCCACGACCGCGAATGGGCACGGCTCGCTCTTGCCGAGCACTTCGAAGCCCTGCGGCAGCTTGCTGACCTTGTCGCCGTGCGACATCCACACGATGCCGCCGTCGCGCACGCCTTGCAGGAACCCGCGGCCATCGACGACCTGCAACTCCGTGCGGCCATACTCAGCGCCCGACTGCGCAGGCGTCACTTCGCCGCCGAGGTTCTGCGCCATCCACTGCAAGCCGTAGCAGATGCCGAGCACCGGCACGCCTTGGTCGAGGATCGCGCGATCAAGCTTCGGCGCGTCGTGCTCATACACCGAACGCGGACCGCCGCTGAGGATCACAGCCTGTGGCTTCATCGCGGCGAACGTGAACATCGCGCGCTCGGGCACCGTGATGCGCGAGTAGACGCCGAGTTCGCGCACGCGACGCGCGATGAGTTGGCAGTATTGCGCGCCGAAGTCGACGATCAGGACGCCGCCAGACGGCCCTTGGTCGGCGCCGCCGGTGCGGCCCGTTTGCGATGCGGTCATTCGTTCACGCTTCGCCGGTGTAGTTCGGCGCTTCCTTGGTGATCTGGATGTCGTGCGGGTGCGACTCGCGCAGGCCCGCTGCAGTGACGCGCAAGAACTTGGCCTTCTGCGCGAGTTCGGGCAGCGTGCGCGAGCCGCAGTAGCCCATGCCGGAACGGATGCCGCCGACAAGTTGGTAGACGTAGTCCGCGACCGCGCCCTTGTAGGGCACCATGCCCTCGACGCCTTCGGGCACGAACTTCATCTTGTCCTTCACTTCGCCTTGCGCGTAGCGATCGGCAGAGCCTTGCTCCATCGCGCCGAGCGAACCCATGCCGCGAACGGCTTTGAACGAGCGGCCGCGGAACAGGATCGTCTCGCCGGGGCTTTCGTCGAGGCCTGCGAGCAGCGAGCCGAGCATCACGCACGACGCGCCGGCCGCGAGCGCCTTGACGATGTCGCCCGACTGGCGGATGCCGCCGTCCGCGATCACCGGCACGTCGGCCTTCGCGCATGCTTCGACGGCCGACATCACCGCCGTGAACTGCGGCACGCCGCAGCCGGTCACGATGCGCGTCGTGCAGATCGAGCCCGGGCCGATGCCGACCTTGACGCCGTCCGCGCCAGCGTCGACGAGCGCTTGCGCGCCATCCTTGGTGCCGACGTTGCCGGCGACCACGGGCACCTTGCTCGCCTTCTTGATGGCCTGCACGGTGTCGATCACGTTCTTGCTGTGGCCGTGTGCCGTGTCGACGACGACGACGTCACAGCCCGCTTCGACGAGACGAAGCACGCGCGGAATGTCGTGCACGCCGACCGCGGCCCCGACCAGCAAGCGACCGCGCTGGTCGCGCGCGGCGGACGGATACTCCTCCGTGCCGCGGATGTCCTTCATCGTGATGAGGCCCTTCAGCGTGCCGTCCTGCTGCACGAGGATCAGCTTCTCGACCTTGTTGCGCTGGAGGATCGAGCGCGCCTGCTCGAGCGTCGTGCCGGGCGCTGCGGTGACGAGGTTCTGCTTCGTCATCACTTCGCTGACCTTCGTGTCGCGCGTGTCGACGAAGCGCAGGTCGCGATGCGTGAGGATGCCGACCACGCGGCGCTGCTCGTCGACGACGGGCAAGCCGCTGATCTTGTGGCTCTGCATCAAGTCCTTCGCCTGCCCCACCGTGTCATGCGGCCGCAGGGCGACCGGATCGACGATGACGCCATTGGCGCTGCGCTTGACCTTGTCGACCTCGATGACCTGCTTCTCGATCGACAGGTTCTTATGGACGATGCCGATGCCGCCCTGCTGCGCCAGCGCAACCGCCATGCGCGCTTCGGTCACGGTGTCCATCGCGGCGCCCGCGATCGGAACCTGCAATTCGACGCCGCGGCAGAAGCGGGTCTTCGTAGAGACGTCGCGCGGCAGGGCCGAAGCCATCTGCGGCACGAGCAGGACGTCGTCGTAGGTAAGGCCTTCGCCGAGAATCTCGACCAAGCGCTTTCTCCGTGGGGTGGGAAAGCGGCGGGAGCATACGGATCAGGCCGCCTCGCGCCATAGCAGCAAAGCGGCTGATTCTGGCTCGCCCATCGACAAGGGACGGCGCCCGCTCGGTTGGAGCGGACGCCGCAGCCTCGGCCCGATCAGAGGATCTGGCCGAGGAACACCATCGCGAACAGCGCGACGGTCTCGATGATGCCGAGCGCCATCAGGTAGTTGCCAAAGCCCTTGCCGGTCTCGGCCATCGCGTCCGCGGCGGCGGCGCCGATGCGACCTTGGATCCACGCCGAGGCGCCCATCGCGATGCCACCGAGCGCGCCGATGCCCAGCATCGCCGGCCAGTTGGCGACGGCAGCGGCGGCGCCTTCGCCCGTCGTCACGCACTTCGCGGCGATCTGGTTCATCAAAATCATGCCGTAGATCGTCTGCGACAGCGGCGCGCCGACGAACGTCACGAGCACGAACGGCGCCGCCTTGTTCTGGGCGAAGCACTTCTTCCAACTGCCGACGGCGGCGAGGCCGGCTGCGCCGACGCCGAGGCATGAGCCCACCGCGCCGAAGAACAGCGACATCGTCGCGCCGAGCTTTCCGAGACTGGCCATCGTTTCGATATCCACGGTCATTCCTCCACTAGGTTCGTTTGCGAGTTGGCGCGATCCACCGACTGTTTCGCGGCGCTCCGGCCAAACGGCCGGTACGGAACGCCGCTCCACTGCAGCCCGAGGTGCGCGGAGAATTCGAGAGTGTTGAGGCGCACGCCGTGCACGAGCACGGCCATCGCCGCAAGCAGGAGATTGAGCGTGTGGCCAAACAGCGCGATGAGCGCTGCGACCACGAAGCCAGAGCCGCCGCCTTCCGCAGCCTTCGCAGCCATCGCGTTGAACGACTGCGCCACGGCGACGCCCGCGCTGCCGACTGCGAACAAGCGCAGGTAGCTCACGACGTCGACGAAGTTGGACACGAGGCTCAGCGGCAACATCACGTGGTTGAACCACTCGGCCTTGATCGCCTTCGGCGGCGTCATGAAGAGCGCAATCGCAGCGATCGAGGTCCACGCGAGCGCTGAGGTGAAGCCGGGCATCTCCGCACCGAGCACCATCGAGCGCGCGAGGAAGAACATCAGCCACGTGCTGCCGATCCAGCCGAGTTGCGCGAGAGCTTGTGGCGTCTTGCCGCAGCGCAACGCAGCCCACCCGTGCGCGAGCGTCAGGTGCAACGCTCCGAGCACGAAGCAGAACAGCATGATGTTCTTCACCGCGAGCGCGCCGTCGGCTGGCGCCAGCCAGTCGATGCGCATCGCCTCGAGGACTGGCGGCAACGTGGTCGGCGTGAACACCGCAAACCAGGTGCCCGTGACTGCGCCCCACAGCAGCGTGCCAACGCCGATCGTCAGCGCGAGGCGCACCGCTTGCGGAACGCCGTTTGGAGAACGACTCGTCTTGCGCCATGCGAGCAACGAGCCGATCACGACGATCGCGCCATAGCCGCCGTCGCCAATCAGCATCGACGCGAACAGCACGAGGAACAGCAAGAACAGCTGGCTGACATCGGGCTCCGAGTAGCCCGGCACGATGCCGATGCCCTGGAACACCGTGTGCACCTGGCGAACCCACGCAGGACCTTCGAGCGCGGTCGGCACTGCGTCCTCTGCGCTTGGGTCCGAGAGCAACAGCGCAAAGGGCTCATGCGCAAACGACGCGCGCAGCGAAGCTTCGCTGGCGACCGGCACGTAGCCCGAGAGCATCAGCACGGGACCGACCGCCGACAGGCTGGCGCGCGCGGTTTGCCATGCGACGCGCTCGTTGGCGAGATCGCGCGCGGCGACAAGGCGCTTGTGTTCGCCAGCGAGCGCGCGCAATTGCGACAGCGCTTCTTCGGAACGACTCCGCAGCGACGCGATCTCCCCGCGCACGGCGCGTAGTGAACGCGCAGGCATGGGTTGCGGCCGGAGCGCGAGCGTGAGCGGCGACGAACTGATCACGGCCGCGGCAGTCATGCCGCCGCTGGTCGAAAGCTCGTGCAGCGACGCGCCCGATGGCAACTCCGGCGGTTGGCCCTTGGGGTACTGGTAAAGCTCCACCACGGCGCCGCGCTGCGCCATGGCTCGCGCGAGGTCGGGATCGAAATCGCCAAACGGAGCGAGCGAGGACTCTTCCACCGCCAACGACGCCAGTTGCCGGTCGAGGTCGATGCGCAATGCAGCCAAGCTGCGAACGCGATCGGCGACCTGAGCCGCGTCGGATCCATGCGTCGTGTCGACCGCGGAGGACGCGATGCCCGCTGGAGTAGGGACCGAGGCCAGCGCCGCGATCGCTTGGTCGAGCCGATCCAGCGCTGCCTTCGCGTCAAGCAACTCCTGCGCGCCTGCCTCCGTCGGCAGCGACGCGACATGCACGACGCCAGCGTCGTAGAGGCGTTGCACCAGCGCGTCGCGATCGCGATCGGCGCACAGCGCCGTGACCTTGCGCATCTTGGCGATCATTGCGCAGTCTCCTGTTCGACGGCTCGGCCCTTTGCGATCTTGCCGCGCGCGACATCGAGCGTCATCGCGTCGCCGAGCGCGATGCGGATCTTGCGGATCGCATCCTTGCACTCGGGGATCTTCACGCGCTCGAACAGGTTCACGCGCTGGTTCGTGACGCGCAGTTCATCCGAGAGCAATCGGAACTGCTCGCGCAGCACGCGGCGTTCACAGTGAAGCCGCAGGATGTCTGCCATCAGATCGAGCGCGTCGTCATGCCACGTCGGCGACTCGAGCAGCGAAGGTTCTTTGCGCGCGATATCCACGGTGCGCAAGACAGGGATCTGCACGCCAGCGACGTTCTGCGCTTCGACGCGCAAGGCCGTGACCGAGACCCACGGTGCGAAGTCGACGCCGTCGGAGAACAACGCGATCCAGCGCGCCGAGGACTCGACGAGCTCGCGCTCGCGACGCTCGCACTCCTCGAGCTTGTGCTCCACCTGACGAACTTCGGCCTGAAGTTGCTGCTGCTTCAGCTGCAGCGTCGGCAAGTAGCGCTCGTAGCGCTTTTGCGCGTCGCGCTGCGCCTTCAGTTCGTTCTTGGTGTTCTTGACCTTGGCCATCGCCGGGATCTCCGTTCAGGCTCAGATCACTGCTTGGGCCAGAACTTGTCGGCCAACTTCGACGGCACGCCGGCTTCGGCGGGCGTGAAGCACGACGCGAGGATCTGCCAGCCCTTGTCGAGTGCCTGCTCGAGCGGGACGTTGACCGTGAGGTCCATCATCTCGCGCTCGAAGCGCTCGCCGTACGAGAGCAGCTTTTGGTCCCAGCCGCTCATCTTGAAGCCCATCGAGCGCTTCTCGCGCGCTTCCTTGCACGAGGCGTAGAGCTGGATCATCACGTCCATGATCGTGCGATGGTCTTCGCGCGTCTTGCCGTTGACGAACTGCTTCAAGCGCGACAGCGAGCCGAACGGCTCGATGCGGCCATTGCGCAGGTAGTACTGGCCTTCCGTGATGTAGCCCGTGTTGTCGGGCACCGGGTGCGTGACGTCATCGCCAGGCATCGTCGTGACCGCGAGGATCGTGATCGAACCGGCGCTCTGGAAGTCGACGGCCTTCTCGTAGCGAGCTGCGAGCTGGCTGTAGAGATCGCCCGGATAGCCGCGGTTGCTGGGGATCTGCTCCATCGTGATGGCGATCTCCTTGAGCGCGTCCGCGAAGTTGGTCATGTCGGTCAGCAACACGAGCACGCGCTTCTTCTGCAGCGCGAACTGCTCGGCCACCGCGAGCGCCATGTCAGGCACCATCAAGCACTCAACCACCGGATCGGCAGCCGTGTGCACGAAGAGCACGGAGCGCTGCAACGCGCCCTTCTGCTCGAGCGTCTCCTTGAAGAACAAGTAGTCGTCGTACTTGAGGCCCATGCCGCCGAGCACGATCACGTCAACTTCGGCCTGCAGCGCGATGCGCGACAACAGTTGGTTGTACGGCTCGCCAGCGACCGAGAAGATCGGCAGCTTCTGCGACTCGACCAACGTGTTGAACACGTCGATCATGGGGATGCCGGTGCGCACCATGCGGCGCGGAATGATGCGCTCGCTCGGGTTCACCGACGGACCCGCGATCGGCACCATGTTCTGCGTCAACTGCGGCCCGTGGTCGCGCGGCGCGCCGCTGCCCGTGAACACGCGACCGAGGAGCGCGTCCGAGAACGACACCTCCATCGGCTTGCCGAGGAAGCGCACTTCGGCGTCCGTCGAGATGCCGCGCGCGCCGGCGAAGACTTGCAAGAACGCGCGCCCTGCTTCGAGGCGGATCACCTGCGCGAGCGACGTGCGCTGCTTCTCGGTGCCCGGCTGCGACGTCACCTGCGCAAGTTCGCGGTAGCTCACTTCGCTCGCCGCGACGGTGATGACGTTGCCGACGATCTGGTCGACTTTGGTGTAGACGGTTCTCACGACGCACCTGCCTTGCTCGCTGCGGGCTTCTTCGCTTCGTCAACCATGCTGCGCACGCGCTGTTCTGCGGCCGCAAACTCTGCGGACGGAAACGCCGCGCGGTTCCAGTCGAGGGTCGACTGCAAGAGACGCTGGAAGAACGAGCGCGCGGAGTCCTTGTCGGCGAACGCGAGCTCTTGGCGCAGCATCGCAACCAACGCGCCGTAGACGTGCTTCTGGCGATCGCCGCCGGATGCCGCATCGACTTCGTGGAATGCGTTCTGCTGCAGATACGCAGCGTCGAGGAACTCGCCCTTTAGGTATTGGAGGAAGTCCGCCATCGAAGTGCCTTCCTCTCCGACGACCTTCATCATCTGGGAGACGTCGTTGCCGCGCTTCAGGAGCTTGCGGCCAAACTCAACGTCTGCAGTAGGCACCAGCGATGGATACTTGCTCCAGCTCTCGAGCGGATGGATCGCAGGGTAGCGACGCGCATCCGACCGTTCGCGCGAGAGACCGTGGAACGCGCCGACGACCTTGAGCGTCGCTTGCGTAACGGGCTCTTCGAAGTTGCCGCCTGCGGGGCTGACCGTTCCGCCGATCGTGACCGAGCCCATCGAGCCGTCGCGCAGCTTGACGAGGCCGCCGCGCTCATAGAACGCCGCGATCACCGACTCCAAGTACGCAGGGAACGCTTCTTCGCCTGGGATCTCTTCGAGGCGGCCCGAGACTTCGCGCAGCGCTTGCGCCCAACGCGATGTCGAGTCTGCGAGCAGCAGCACGTGGAGCCCCATCTGGCGGTAGTACTCGGCGACGGTCACCGCGAGGTAGACCGACGCTTCGCGCGCCGCGACGGGCATCGAACTCGTGTTGCACACGATCATTGTGCGCTCCATCAAGCTCTTGCCGGTGCGCGGATCGATCAGTTCGGGGAACTCGCGCAGCGTCTCCACCACTTCGCCAGCTCGCTCGCCGCACGCTGCGACGATCACGACATCGACGTCCGCGTTGCGGCTCGTGATCTGCTGCAACACCGTCTTGCCGGCGCCGAACGGGCCGGGCACGCAGTAGGTGCCACCGCGCGCGACGGGGAAGAACGTGTCGACGATGCGAACCTGCGTGACGAGCGGGTCCTTCGGCCGCACGCGCTCTTGGTAGCAGCGGATCGGCATCTTCACGGGCCACCGCTGCATCATGCTCACTGCAATCGTGGAGCCCGATGCGTCTTGCAGCGTCGCAACGACTGCCTCGACCGTGTATTCGCCGGCGCTCGCGATCGACTTCACCGTCCACGCGCCCTGGCAACCAAACGGCGCCATGATGCGATGCGTGAAGATGCCTTCGGGCACCGTGCCGAGCAGGTCGCCAGCGTGCACCACGGCGCCGACCTTGGCGACTGGCGTGAAGGGCCACTTCCGCTCGCGATCGAGCGACGGCAGATAGGTGCCGCGCTGCAGGAAGTAGCCGGTCTGCGCTGCGAGTTCGGGCAGCGGGTTCTGCAAGCCGTCATACACGCGACCGAGAAGGCCCGGGCCGAGCTCGGCAGACAACAGGTCCGACGTGAACTCGACGCGGTCGCCCGCGCGCAATCCCGTCGTGTCCTCAAACACCTGCATCTCGACGAAGCGCCCGCGCACGCGGATCAACTCAGCCTTGAGGCGCAGCGTTCCTGTGCTGACGTAAACGACTTCGTTCTGCGTCACCGCGTGGTCGACCTCAGCGGTGACCAGGTTGCCGTTGACGCCGACGACCTTTCCGTGCTTCTGGCTCATGCGCCCGTCTCCGTGGCTGCATCCATCGTGAATTCCAAGTTGTCGAAGCCAGAAAGCATGCGTGCCTTCTGCTCCGCGAGATCCTTGCGGCCCATCGCTTCCGTGCGCGCGCTCCAGCGCTGCGCGAGATCGAGCCGCAGCGCGTAGCTGAAGACCGCAGTCGGCGCGAACGGATCGCGCTCCTGCTGCTCTTCTAGCCAACGCCAGCGCATCGCGTCGATGCGGCGCTCGCGCTCCAACGGGTCCGCTGCCGCGAACGCATCTGCGACATGAGCCGCGAGCGCGAAGTCCGGCTCCATGGCGCTATCGCGCAGGCTCTCCGCGTCACGCCCGCGCAGTTCGGCGCGACGCAGCGCGAGCGCGTGACGCAGCGCAGCCTCGCGACGCACGAACGCGCGCCCGAACGTCGAACGACCATCGCCCGCGAGCAATGCATCGAGTTCGCGCAAGTCTGCGGCCGTCAGCTGTTCCGCAGCGCGCGCGCGAAACTCGTCGCGCGTCATCGGCGGCTCGGCGGACAGCTGCAGCGAGGGCAGGCTGGCGACGAGGTAGTAGTAGTTCATGACCGGCCCGCGTTCGCGCCGAGGGCAACCTCGAGCACGACGGCGGCGATCTCCGGTGTCACGAGTTCGGCGATGGCGGCAGCCGCCGCCTTGTCCGTGAAATCGTGCGTGACGCCACCCTTGCCCATGCGCACCTGGAAGCCATGGCCGAGGCCAGGCTGCACATGCAGCGTGAGGCCGTGCTCAAGCTTCGCGCGAAGCCCAGCGAGCGCCGCGTCGGTCATCGCCTTTTTCTGTTCGGTTCCGACCACGACGTCGATCGCGCCATTGACGCGCCCGTGCTGGACGAACGCGTCCATGAGGCGCTGCAACAACGAGATGACTGCGGGCCCATCGAGCGCGGCGCTCGCTCGCTCCGCGGCGAGGCGCTGCACGACTTGCTCGATGCTGTGGCCAACCGACAGCACCACGTCGCGCGCGGCTTGCTGCAAGCTGGCCTTGCCGCGAACGGCGAGGCGGTCTGCATCGGCCTTCGCTTCGGCAGTGATGCGCGCAGCTTCCTGCTTCGCGTCGGCCACGAGGCGCTCGGCCTCGGCCTTCGCGCCGCGCAGAAGCTCATCTGCCTGCTGTTGGCCCTTATCGACGCCGTCTTGCTGGAGACGGAGAAGCAACGTCTGGAGTGATTCGGTCATGGAGCAGCTGGCTCGCGGTTCGCCTTGGAGCTAGGCCTCACGGCTAGATCCGGCGCAAGGCATATAGCGAATGCAGCCGCGCAACGCGAGTTTCGTCAGCAGCGGATCTGCTCATTTCCTGATCGCTCGCGGCGTGTTGCGGTAGCCGAAGTGCGACAAGCAATGCCCGCTCCACTCACGCGCGTTGGAAGCGAGCGAGCTTGGGATCTGGCGCGCCGAGCCTGCGCGCACGTCCATTCGCGGCGAGGTGGCAGAGAATCGGCCAGCAGTCCGTCGCGTCTTCGCCAATCGCGGCCGCAATCTGCTGTGCGGTGCGCGCCTCTGCACTGAGCGCGCCTTGCACCTTCTTCTGGCGCGAGAGCACGAGTGCTGCGGCCTTCTTGCCGGCTTCGACGCCGGGCTGGTGGTACGCGTTGACGTCGATCAACTCCGCATAGATGCCGACCGCGCGCTCAAACAGGGCGACGATCGCGCCGAGCGAGCGCTCGTCGACCGCGTCGAGCGTGATCGTCGCCGATGCGCGACCGCTCTCCGCGAGCGCAGCGCGCGTTCCTTGCCAGAACCCGTCGAGGTAATCGCCCGCGGTGATCTGCGGCTCCACTTCGAACGCAGCGAGCGCCGCGTCGCGATCGCGCAGCACGCGAACGAATGTCGCGAAGAAGTCGTGGCGGCCGTCGCGGAGTTGCTGCACGTAGGCGTGTTGGTCCGTCGATCCCTTGTTGCCATAGACCGACAGCCCTTGCAGGACCTCTCGGCCCTTGCGATCGAGCTTCTTGCCGATCGACTCCATCACGAGTTGCTGCAGGTAGCGCGACAGCAGCACGAGACGGTCCTTGTAGGGCAACACCACCATCGCGCGCTCGCCGTGGCCGCGGCCCTGCACATGCCAATAGGCCGCGAGCATCGCCGACGGATTGCTGCGCACGTCCGCGCTGCGGCTTTGCGCGTCCATCG
>JACCDO011251778.1_pt1 | contig 17807 bp, 18 predicted proteins | sample 7446101 | NCBI WGS metagenome assembly JACCDO01 (sample SAMN15323440, study PRJNA562643) | freshwater metagenome | isolation source: river surface water | place: USA:Blue River Watershed | collected 2017-08-16 | reverse complement strand
TATTTTAGTTAATGGATCAATATATTCATTAGAAATTCTATCAAAAACAATATTATTATTATTACAAACAATTGTAAAAGTACTAATGGTATTACATTTAATTTGTTTTAAACTACCAATATTATCAGATACAAAAATAGAATTATCAATACCTTTATGATTAATCTTTTTAATATTTATTGTATTGTCAACAAAATCATCATTAGATATTTTTTTCCAAATATAAGTGTCATTATTGCTTTTTAAAATACTATTTATATTTGCTTGAATAGTTGAACCAATAATTATTTCATTATTATAATTATTAAGTTTAAAAATAATTTCATCATTCAAATAATTAACAATATCATTAAATCTAGTATCAATCTCTACTGATTTAATAACATTATTAGGATATTTAAAATATTCCAGATTTTGTTTTAATAATTTAATCGGCATTTTTATTAGTTTTTTTCTCTATATTAATACCACCTGATAAATATAAACTATCGAAAATAAATTCCTTATAAGCAATACCATTTATTTTTAAAGAAATACTATCAGTATGAAATCTTAGTGTTTCCTGTGGATAAATAGCTTTTTCATTATTAGAATATTCATCAATATCAAATCTGCTTATATCAAATTTACTATCTATCTGATTAACTTTTATTTCTGTTAATTGATAGTCTGACATATCATAATTTAAATATACTTTTATTTTAACTAGAATATCCTCACTTGATTGACAACTTAAGTATATATTTTCATTATACCAAGTAGCAGTAATATTGAACCAGTTATAATATAAATTAAATGGTATAGGGTTGTTTTCCATATCCATATAATTTTTATATTTCAGTTTATCACAATAAACTAATACATTTCCTTTATTAGCTAAATAAAGATTTTTAGAAACAGAATCATAAAGAAAAGTCTTACTATCTGAAAAGTTTTGAGTAAATATTGTCCAAAAACCCTGACCCTTTAATTGATAAATATAACAATTATGAATAAATCTGAAACCTATAAAACCACCATAAGGATACACAAAACAATTAAGATTTCTATATTCTCTTTCAGTAGTTAAGTTCTCAAGCTGTTTTCTTATATAACTATTTACATTATCAGCAAAAAACAAATCTATATTAAGGTTATTAAAACCATCTATTTTTAAACTGCAAATACCGAATTTTGATAGAAATATAAAAACATTAGGTAATTCAACAAACATGTTTTTGCTGAAAATTCCAACAGGTTCGGTTTTCTGCCACCTAAAATCACCAAATTCTATATTCTGACCATCATTAATAACAGTTGGATCATTACCTGTCCATATTTGTACTGATTCTTTACCCCAAAATAATATTCTTCCCTGATATGTATTAAAACACTGTAAATCGTCTATCTTATTACTATTAGAAGCAAGATTTATAGACTCAATTATTCCTTTCTGATTATACCAGTTAAATATTGATTTTCTTTTTTCACAATAATAAACCAACATTGATTTATCAGGACTTCTGAATTTCTTATAAAAAGAACCACCGCTATCCAAAGCAAATAATCTATCATTAATAATATTTACATAACTAAAAGCAGGTATTGATTTCAGATATAAAATGTTAGTAGGTTCGCCTTTAAAATTATCTTCAAAAGTTAAATCTATTTTTACACTATCAGTAACTGTAAATACTACATTAGTAATCTTATTAGGTGTTTCCAGTTTCAAACCACTTACAACCTTAACAATGTTATTAATAATTAAGTTCTCTCTTAACTCGGCTTCATAAAGTAAATTTACTGTTAAAGACAAAGTCTTATTGGAAATTTTTGTAATAGATGTTTGAGTTATTTGATAATCACTTTTTAACTCTTTTAAATCATTTCCATCATAATATTGAACTGGATCAAATCCATTACATATTATTAAATATCTTTGATAATTTATATAAGAAACAATAACATTAGGATTAAAATCCAAACCTAATATAGTTAAATTATCTACAATATCAGAATCTATAAATTTATAAATTCCTGCTCTTTCTATCCATAAATTAAAATTATTATCAAAAAAACTTATATCCAAACTTACTTTAAAAAGTATGTCATCATTATTTTGTTCAACATCAAATATTTCACATTTATCAGAATAACTATCCTGTTCTATAAACACATATACATTTTCAAAAAAGTACTTATATAAAACAGCTTTTTGATCAACATTTAAAGCTCTTATATCAATTGCTATTTGTGTTAAATTATCTGCAAGTCTATTTTTAGCAATATTGTCTGCAAAATTTATATAAGGAGTCTTTATAAAATAAGTTTGATAAGTAAGAATTTCTGAATTACCATTAAAGTTAATATAATTCATCAACTTCAATTGATCATTAAAGATAAAATTAGGATTAACTTCTTGACTAGCTGCTATTTTTGTACCATTTCTTACAGATAAATTATTATCTTCATTCAAAATCATATTTTGAATGTATTTAGCATATGATAAATTGTCTATTGAATTTGAATTAACACCATTGGACGCTGATTTAAATACAATAGCATTTTCTCTTCCTTGGAAATTATTTATTACTTTTGACATCTAAACACTCGTATAGAAGTTTACAATATCAGCTAGTTTTTCTTTATATAAAGTATATACAGTAGATAATTTGGTCATCTGACCATTAGTTGTTAGGAATATATAATAAACTGCTCCAAGAACTAATGTTTGTGTTACAAGTTCATCATAAATAACAGTATCTGACTCAATATCAGCATTACTTATGATTTCAACTAAAGTTTTTAATTTAGGTATTTGAAATATCTTAACAAAATTATCCCCGTCATTATCTTTTTGATAGTCTCTACAACCTAACACTACTTTATTTTCAGATGGTATTATATAATACTGTTTTTCAGTTAAAGAAAGAGTATCGTTTGTAAGCAGATCAAAAGAACTTAGTTTAACATCATAATTATAAACTGATCTTAATCTATTATTCTTGAAATCAAATACAAAAGAATATTCAAGGTCATTTAAAGTAACTTTCTGTTCTTTATAAATTAAAAATTCTTTATAATTCCGTAATCTTAAATAAATATCATTATTAGCAAAATTAAGACAACGTAAGTATTCCTTACGTTGTCTTTCTGTAGCTAATGTCCCAAAAGCAAATTGAGAAATAGTATCAATAAGTTCTGTAACATTCATTTAAACTAGTTTTTATAAGTTACTCTTATATTCATACTTGAACCTGCTATAGCATTTGCAGCGGCTAGAACTGATATAATTAATCTTGATTTACTAACAGAAAAACTAATAGTCCGGAAAACTTCTAATTTATTTGCAAAAGCAACTGTAGTATCTGTTTCAGTTCTAGTTAAACCTAAAAATTCTACCCCAACTATATCTGAATTAATACCTATATTTGATAAAAATACAGACATGTAATTAACTGTAGTTCCATTAAAAGTAGCTGGAATAGTTATAGATATTATTTTATCAACATAAGTTCCGCTAGTGGTGTTACTAACTGCTGGTAAAATAGTAGCTTTATCGGAGTTGTTTGCAGCAGTGGCATTTGCTGCTGTCATTGCTATATTAGGATTACACCCTACAAAATTAACTCCAGTAATACCCAGAGCTGTTGCATCATTTGGTAATTGAGCAACATCAGCAGCTCCTGTTATTGTATATTTTACAACTAAATTCATTTTTATTACCTATTTATTAAATTAATGTGAAAGAGTGAACAATACCGGTTTCAAGATATGGGAATGTATTTACATTTTGGTATCTTTTAGATGGGAATTTAACAACTTTCATACCATCAAGAAGTCTTATACCCATTTCATACTGATTTTCATGATCCATTTCTTTTATGGTAATCTTTGGGGTAGTACAAATAGCTTTTGCAAAAGCCATAGAACCGCATAATGCACCATAACCGATTTCAACGTTAGCATCAGTTGTAAAATTCAAATAATCAAACTCATCAATACATACTATATCAGTGCCGTTAATTCTACCAACATAATCAGTACCATTAAAGTAAGTAGGTTGACCATCTTCTCTAAAAGGTCTTATTAACATTTGTTGTACAATAGGGTTCTTTAAAAATCTTGCTTTAACTCTTGGCCCTATAAAGTATGTATAACCCATACCTTTAAAACCTTGATAATTAACATAGTGCATTGGTTTTATAGCACCCTCGGTATTTATCTTTCTACCGCCTGTTTTAGCCATTTGAATTAAATTAATTAAATGGTCTATATTACAATAACCACTAGTCCCATCAGTATAATCTGCTGTTCCTATATTGCCGTTATTACCCGGAGCGCCAACCGCACATCTTTGTTGAACTGTTTGACCGGCAGCAATTACGTTTCTAATTGGTTCTGCACCAAATAATACACGATCAGAACTAATGCCATCGCCGTTAGCATCAATTTGATTTATAACACAATTTTTTATTTTAGATGTAAAATAGTTTTCAAAATCACTTGTTACTTGACCATCACCTAATAAATAATCATAACTTTTATGATCTGCTTTACCTTTACTACCATAAGCAAAACAAAAAGCAAACTGATTGATATTTCTTCTTTTAGTTAAAAGTTCACGTTTAATTGCAATTTGCTCATTAACACTTTTAGTAAATTGAAATTTTGCTAGATATTCAGCAATATCATAATCTTTAGCACCTACTGCAAATCTGGTTTTACCAATATTCATTGTGCAGTTTACAGGTGTATCAAGAGTTCCTTTACCCTCTAAAGTGTTTTCATCATAAACTTCATTTACTTTACTATTGTAAGTCATGCTAAAAACAATTTCAGCACCTTTACCTTTATCAACATTTTTTTGTAAAGCTATCATGGAATTACCGGTAGAACCCATATATTTATTAAAAGGGTCTTCTGCCAACATTTCTTTCCAAAATGGGTCTAATACGTCTCTTTGAAACTTACGCTCATCTTTTGGTCGACTAAAATCAAATATAGCCATTCTAATTACCTCGTTATTTATTAATTAATATTAATCGCTTATTAATACTTATTAGGTAAATAACTAATAATATTTAAAGTAAGTTCACACGCTTTAAAGTAATATTAATTATGTCTATTGTTACATATCAAATAAACTTTGCAAATGATCATCATACTTTTTATTTGTACTGAAATTTGATGATCTTGACTTTATCTGCTTATTATCGTTTTTATCAAAATAATTGTCAACACTTTCTTTATTTGTGTTAATTTGTTCATTTAATCTTGATATTTCATCTTGCAAGCTGTTAACAAACGCAAATATATTTTTATGTTTTTTTAATCCTTTTTCAAAAACATTTCTATAATCCTGACCGAGCATCAATAATTTTTCTATAGCATCAGTCGGTTCAGCTTCTTCCAGATATTCCAATAAACTTTCTCTTTCATCAATATTTAATAAATGAACTGAATCATAAAAAGCCTTATAATTATTATCTATTTCTTTTGATTTATTATATTTTTTAAAATTTTGAAATTCAGTTTCCAATTTATCAAGAATTGTTTTTGATTTATTATCACCTTTAGAAACCTCATCTTTTGTTTCCAATTCATCTTCTTTAAAATCAAGTATTGATGTAAGTTTATTAACAGCATCATTAAACTCTTCCGCATCAAGATATGTATTATCAGGATCAAGTATAGATTTTTTTAATTCTTCAATTGTTGATTTGAATTTCTTTTTAAACAAAACATTTTCTTGATTTTTTACTTGATAACTTTTTTTAGTATCATTTAGTGCTTTTTCCAAACTTTTTACTTGTTTTTCAAGATCAGGTTTAACTTCTTCCTGTTTTTTATCTTCTTTATTTTGTTTTTCTAAATCTTCAATTTCAGATTCATCTTTTACAAATTCTTCTAGTTCTACACTTTCTTTTTGATTATCTATATTAACCTGTTGTTTTGTATTAACAACATCTTGTTTATGTTCTTCTTTTTTAGAATCTTTAATTTTATCATGTATTTCACCTAATACATTATCTAAATCATTATCACTCATTATTTACCTCTTGTTGATTTGGCAATATTCCTTGTTGTAATTGCATTTTTTCAATAACAACCCTTTTATATTCAGCAGCTAGTTTATAGCTTGATACTTCACCTATACCTTCTTGTTGTAAGAAATAAGGTGATGATAATAACATATCGGCAAGCCCACTACCCAAAATAGTATTAAATATTTCTTTTTCTTCTTCAATACTAGAACTAAAATTAGGTGAGGTTGTAGGATAAACTTCAAAATTAAGTAATGATATATTGCTATCTATCACTGCACTATCTTGCTTCCCCTCGTTATAAAATGATATTACCTGTTTAAAATTCTCAATACCTTTTAAAGTATCAAGCATTATTCTTCCCTCGGAAGTAAGCATATACTCATAAGCAAGTACTAAAGGATTTTGAGCATTCAACGTTGTATTTATTCTATTTTGTATAGCAACACCGCTTTCAGCATTAGTTGGTTTACCTGCAAAATCATCAAATAATCCAGACAGATTTTGAAATTCCCTATTTAACATATCAAGTGAGCTAAGTATTCCTTTTATATCATTACTATTATCAACAACAGTAATATCCTTAGGGTCTACTTGTATAAAACCACGTTTCTTTTTAGATTCTATATTATACATTTTTACAAATTGTTCATAATCCATACTACTAGCTTTAGGATTACACATTGTAAGTTTAGAATTAGCATAATGAAATAATTTTGAAATCTCAACATTCCATAAATTCTGCAATTCTATCATATAGTTTGTACTACCTATAAAATCACCATTCATATTTCTTGAATATACCATTGGTACATATGGAAAAAATGTCTGATTAGGAACTTGTTCAACTATAGCTCCATGATAAAGTAATATATCATCACAAAACACAGTTTTATAAATTCTAGTACCTGTTTTTACATCAACTTTACCAGTTGCTTTTTGATTAACTAAATCTTCATTAAAAGTAGCAAATATAGTATCATCAAATTCTTTATAGGTATTATCTATCTGCCTATCATTGTTATCAGTTACTGGTATATCACATGTTGATTCAAAATACTTATCTGATTTTTTTTCATATAATTCAACAATTCTTATAGATTTACCATTTACCCAAATATCTACCGGTATTGCTGTAAAATCTTCTACAGATGTATATTGATTATTTTTACTATTAGCTACCATACTATCAAATTCAGTATCATATTTAGGGTATAAATTTTTTAACTTAACAACGTTTACAAAATAACTTCTAGCTATAACATTCTGATTCTCAAGTCTTGGGCTTAAATCATCTGGATCAAAAAACATTTCTCTACTATTTACCCATTCATACCAAAATCTGTTATTTTCATAATAAAAATGAGACCACCCAATTCCACTAGATAAAGCAGATTGGCATTTTAAACTTGATGCAAAACTATGACTATTTTGACTTTGAACATTAAAAGCCCAATTTTTTATGTAATTGGCTAAATTAAAATGATATTGTGAATTAGTTACAGGTAAAAAACCAACTCTTTTGCCGCTTTTTATTAATATGCTTAAATATCTATCAATAATAGGTTTAATTCTATTAACAGTTATAGGATCACAACCAATTTGTTCTAAACCTACTTTATCTTTATGATTATTCCATTGTTTATTATAGTAATAGTTATTATTTATAATATCATTCTCAAGCCAGTTTTTTCTTATCTTAGAATCTGCTAGATATCTGAATAATTCTTTTGAATCATCTAAAATCTGTCTTTTATTCATGTTTCCAACAACTCATAACCAGTTAATATACAAGAAAATAATTCACTATAAGACCCACTATAACAAACAAGATTATCACCATCTAGCATTAAATGCTCTGAAATTTCAGAACTATTGCCTTTTGTTACCATTAATAAATCAGTTGTTTGATTTGGACTTAATAATAAATTATAACAAATATAACTTTTTTCTATAGGATTTTTCAATAATCTTATATCTTCAACAGTTATACGAATATTACTATCTGTTATATTCGTACACCGCAAAGAAGTTATAATTGTTTTCTTTTCAGCACTTATTAAAACTGTTTTTGTATTGGATAAACTTTCAAAATTACTTTTAATATCATTGATAAACGTCATTATTACTCAATGATTTTATCAATGATATTTATTAATTTTTTATATTTTTCTTCAAAAATAGTTTTATCTTCTGTAGATATTTTTTCTAATTTACTTTTTTTAATTGATATGTACAAAATAGATTGTTTAATAAAATCGTTAATAATTGAAAAGTTGGTTATTAACTCATTTGCTTCATATACTCTTAATATTTCTTTTAAACTTTCTATTTTATTTTCCTGATCCATTTTAAAAACCTAATTATTATAATTTAATTTTTTATACATATATAAATCTTTAGCTATAGATTGAAGTATTAAACTTGGATGAATATCAGAATAAGCTTTAGCTCCAACACTATCTATAGTCGCTTTCTTGCCGTTTTTGTAAAGAAAATATCTTACAACTTTATCTTGATAATTAATATAAGGTTGATTTGAAATAACCAATATATTTTGATAATTACTAATTTTACTACCATAAAATTTTATTAAATCTTTTAATGTATCATCTCTAGTACATCTATGACCTGTATGTTCACAAATACTATTTACATTAATAATATTTCCATAATAATTAAGGGAATATTTATCTGTTAAATCTAATAATAAATTATTTTCAGTTAATAAAAACTTTTCTTTATTAAGATTAGTAAATTCTTTTTTAGTAATAGGTCTGTCACTACCTAATAAATAAATATCAGACCTAGATTTTATTTTATTATTATTAAAAAGATTTTTAAGAAAAATTACTCTTTCTTTCATAGTTTTATATTTAGCCCCTAAAACTAATATTGCATCATATTTTTTATATTCACTAGGATAAATTGAATCAATAAAACCTAATTCTTTTGCTATTGATTTTATTTGTTGTGAATTATCATTTACTTTTTTATCTATGGAAATATCTTTATCTAACCAATTTTTTTGAGTTACATTAACTATATCATCAATATTTTTTAATTGATCTGAATTAATACCTGTTGTTAATTCTATTAAATGAAATAAAGGGACATAAACTTTTTGTTCTTTATAATAACCTTTATCAAGATTAGGTATTTTTATTTCACCAGCAAACGCTGATGTAAATAAAAAAATAGCACTTAATATTATTAAATATTTTCTAAACATTTTCTTCCTCTAATTCACCTAACAATTCTTGAATTTTAGACTCTTCATGTGTTACTTTTTCAGTAACACTTAAAAATGATTTATAAATTTCCCCTGCCTCAGAATTCATATGACTTAAGAAAAAAGGAACAAATAATGCTCCTTTGACTAATTCATTCCAATCTTTTGTAGCTTGAAGACCTTTTGTTACTAAAGGGAGAGCAAACCACCCCCCCTCTACGGCAGATACAAAACCTAATGTTATTTTTTTCCAATTTAATTTACTAGGTTGTGTTTTAAATAGCTTTCTTAAATCAGAATATTCAGAAACACCCTTTATTATATTCGCAAGTATACCTCCAGCTATTATAGAAAGAGGTAATCCAATATTTTCTTCAATATCAGTTCTTTTTTGTAGTTCATTCAAAAGATATGTAAAACTTACTCCTCTGGCTATTGCTGATAAAGCTATAATACCATATAACGATATTTTCCCACCCACGCTAAGTTCTAGTTCATTATTAATAGAGAAAGTATTTTTATGTAATAAAAAATGTTCTATTTCATGATAAGTATTAAGTGTCTTATACATTAAAAGCGGTGCTGTAGTAAATGTTGCCCAAGCAATAAATTGATCAAAACCTTCTGTTTCTTCTATTTCTCTATCTTTTAATTCAACATCCCACAATAGACCGACGGGAATTAAAGCACTCAGCACACTTGCAGCTTTTCCTGCATTTAAAAGTAAGTTTGTTTTTTTAGTTATTTCTATATCTATATCACCTTGTTTAGATGTCAGATATTTATACATGAATAACGCAGAAGTAACAGTACTTACTATAAGTGTATTAATAGTTGATATTGCAAAAGAAGTATCGTTATCGTGAACATCAATATTGTATTCATCAAGATTTTTTACTTCCTGATTAAATATTGGCATCATGGCTAAACCTACACCTAACCCGGTAACAATACTTGTTATAAAAGCTTTTTTATTCATTCTATTTTATAAAATTAAAGTTCTTTAACATCAGGAAATAAAAAATTTTTTATAAAACAGTACTTTTTCTTTGACATCAAAGGTTCTGTACAAGAGTCCCAAGGATAACAATTATATTGTTTCTGTTGATATTGTCCAAATTCAGGATGTACAGAATGTTTTTCTATAACAGAAATTGTTATAAATAAATTTGTACCTATAATTAAACAACATGATATTATATTAATAATAAAGTGTTTCATTATTTATTTTTTGATTTTTCAGAAATTATATACTCATGTTTAACAAAACATGCTTGCAAATTTGATTCTAATTTTAAAAACTGTTCTTCAGTAATAGATTTCATACCTTTTAGAAAGTTATCATAAGATTCATCACCAAAACCAAAAAGTGTTTTTAAATCACCTTGAGCTTGTTTAACAATTTCGCTTTTTTCTGGATTAACAGAATATGATATAGACATAATTTTTACCTTTTTTATTATTAATGTTATTCAATAGGTTTTAACGGCTCGTATGCTGATAACAACTCTTTTATTTTAGCTATATCAGCTTCAATTTCTTTAATTGAGATTTCAGCCGCATTTTTATAATCTAAAAAAATAGGATTATCTAAATTTACGTTATTATTAAAAAGTTGCCCAGCCCAATTAGTTAAATTATTTGAATCACCTAGTAAATAAGTGAGATAATTAACCCCAATAGGATTAATAGGTATTATGGTTACTTCACCATCTATTTTAAACTTTGACATAATTTTCTTCACAAGATTTAGATATTATGCTTACTATACCACACCTGAATAAATAAACAAGTTTAAAAATAAATAAGGATTCATATTATCTATTATATAATCACCTGTTGCTCCAGTTGAGCTAGTATTAGAATCTATACTTATAGTATGATTATGTGTATCAACAGTAGTATTACCAAAGTTACTTGGTCCACTTGTTCCATTAAAAGCAGGTATACTTATAGTGTGAAGATGTGAATTACTAGAAGTTGTATTTCGTAAACCAACAGTGTATAAAACTCTAAATGGACTTGCTCCACCAGTTGCATCATAATCAGAAAAACCGCCGTTTCCGCTAGTTTGAGTTGTGTATTGATATACAACAGTATCTAAATTACTATTAGTATTATTTGTATTAAAAGTAACTAAGTTATGTTGATGTGTATCAGAAGCAGTATTAAAAGAACTATGTGTATGACCAATACTATGAGTATGGTTTTGCATACTATGTGAATGTGTGTTAGAACTGATTGTTGCTGAATGTGTATGATTCATAGTATGGGTATGGTTATAAACTTTATTTACATATTCTACACCTCCTATTTCCCCATGATGTCTAGGGTTAATATAAGCAGAACGTAATCCACTATACGGACTATCTTGAGAAGCTACACCGAGTAACCTGCTTCCCCCATACAACATTGTAAAAGTAGTTGTTCCATCACCATTTCCAAACATACCTGTATCAATTAATCCACTTGCTACTACTTCTGCCCAAAGTTCAGCATAAGTTGTTCTCGATAATACTCTTCCTTGCCGCCATTTTAACCAACCATTGTGATCTTGTGTTTTAATAGATTGTTTTATATCCCCAACTATTGACCCACTAACATTTCCGCTAGTTTGCGGAACTTCCCATTTACCGTCACCTCTTAAAAATTTTGAACTATTTGATGGATAATCTTTTATAGAACTTGCTGGTATATTTTCTACTAAAGATTTTGCAAACTTTTTTGTTACAGCATCTTGATCATCAACAGGATCTGCTACTCCACTAAGTTTATTGTTAGAGAAATTAATAATCCCATTAAATATTAAATTAAATTTAGCACCATCATATTGCAATTTAAAAGGTTCAAATTGACCTGTTAAATAATGATAAAATGAAATTGAAAAACTACTATTTGGATTAGAACTAGTACCTAAATTATAATTTAAACTCCAATTTCTCGGAACAATGTTATCAGAACTACCTATAATTTGTTTAAATTGAGATGGTGAATTACTTTCTGGTAAAATATGCGAATAGGTATAATTAGAAGTAAATCCATCATAAGTATAAAAAAAACTTAGTCTGTTATTAATTAAAGTTTGATTTGAATTTAAAACTGTATTTATATCGTTTTCTCCACTACCTATAACAGCACCCGACAAATTTATTGATTTAGTGGAGTTATTGAAGTTTAACCAATTAACTCCATCTGAATATTCAAACCCATTAATATCGTTGTTATATCTAAACATCCCAATTTCTTGCTCACTAGGACGATTCGATGTTTCACCAACAGGCATTATTATATAATCTTTTGTTGAAAATCTTATATTTTTTTCAAATTCACAATGTTCTTTAATTTTTAATTTTTTATAAAAAGTAAAATTATCATAATCATATTCAAAAATAGGATGTAAGTAATCCCAACCCCAAATTTGATTATTTAAAGTACTAATTGTTTTTTTTACATCATATAAACCAAAATTTTTAGGAAATCTGTAATTATCACTATCACTATCTTCATTATGAAAAGTAGACCTAAATATAAAACCTTTATACATAGGTGTAGGATTAGGTAAAGGCCATACATTATATTTATTTTGATAACCAAATAATCCAATATGAATTGGAGCTATAGGATCATCATAACCTAAATGATCACCTCCGCTATCCCAAGAAAATAATCGCAAACCTCCCTCTGCTTTATGTGTATCAGTTCTTCCGTTAGAATCAAACCATAATGTACCATGGCCTCTATCATCAGAACTATAACCAGAAGGATATCTAAATTCAAAATCCCCTACCGCATTATGTCCCTCATCGTTTTTATCACTTGATTTCCATGTGTTTTTTATGTTTAAAGTTTGACCTCGTACATATTCAGAATAGTTTTTAGTATTAGCAGCTAATCCTATCCAACCAAGTATTGTTGCCAAAGCTGTTAATGTTTCAACGCCTGCTAATACAGCTATTTGTGTTTCAAATTCAACTTGTAAAGCAGCTACAGACGCTTCAGCTGCGATAGCTGTTTCTTCAGCTACTACTGCTGTTTCTTCCGCACTAACTGCTGTTTCTTGAGCAACAATTGCTGTTTCTTTTGCTGAAGTTGCAATACTTTCTACAGCACTTATAGCTCCGTCTTGAGATATATCTTTACTGTTTATAGCAGTTATTTGAACATCTTGAGCAGCATCTTTTGCAACTGTTTCAGCTGCAAATATATCATAAGCTATCTTTAAAGCCCCTAAACCAGCTATTGTTGTTTCAACGTCTTCTACTCGTATTGGTATAGTAGCAATATGTTTACTCAACGGATCTGGTCTTACGACAAATTCCCCTATTGGATTTTCTGTAAAATCAACTAAATCAACACCAGATATAGCTTTAGATAATTTACCTTTTGCATCTTGAACTGTATTTTTAAGTATTCCTGTTTCTAAAGATCCAAGTGATTGAGCCTTAGTAAATGTATAAGTTTCTCCTAGCCCGTATAAATCACTTAATTGTTTGGGAATAAATTGCATTTTAGGATTTTCCCAAGTAAAATTTATATTAGAACTACCTACAATAAAATCTGCATTATCAAACCGCTTCATTATTTGTGCAATCCTAACTTGAGACATAGCCAAAGATGAAGAAATGTCAGTTCCTGTTGGATTACCTTGTATATCATAACTAGTTGCATAAATCTGAGGTAAAAATGGACCAGACATCACCCAGTCAAAAGCTGAAGTATAATTAAAAGTAGGATTAGGTATTCTAAAATCACCGCTTAAATCACTTATAGGATTAGGAAATATAGCTTCTTTTAATTCAGGTAAATTAATCACTCCTATACGTAATTGTTCAACAGGTCGTTTAAATTTATCACCAATCCAAATATGATTAGGTGTTATATTTTTAAAATTATCAAAAAAATCTACAGCTTTTCTTAAATCAATTATATCTTGGCGTACATCAATTAGAACCGGTGATGAAAAAGATCTTCCGTCTTTATCACCAAGTAATATATACCCTCTATTTATTGGTAATTTACCGGTTACAGGCGAGATAAAATTATATAAACGATAGTATTTCATAATGTTAAACGAGATAGTATACTAGAAATTTTGTCTGTTTCATTTGAATAATGAGTATCAATTAAATTACCAAGTTCTGAAAACCAACTGTTACTACTATTGTCCATTTCATTTGAAAAATCACTTGGAAATTGAGGAGAGAATTTATAATAATATATATCTTTTGATAATCTATTACTTAAATAATCTAAAGTATACCTTGACCACTCTTCCGATCCAACCATAGCCATATTCATTACTTTAAAAATCAAATCTGCTGATCTATCGTTACCTGTTAAATCCTCATCCCCATCAAAACTTAATTTTCCGACACCGCACCCTACATCTACAACAACTACTCTATTAGCATGAGGTTTTAATGTTAATCCTACATTAATTGCTTGTAATACAGGATCATTTGCATATACCCCCCCGTCTATATATTCGTGATCGTTAAATTTATACGCAGGTAAATAAGCAGGAGCAGCACTTGTTGCTCTACACACATTTACTATAGATTCAGTATTACCAATAAAATAAGTTGGATCATATACATTTGAGAATACAACGTATCTACTCCTGTCTTTTTCAAAAGAAGGTATTAATACAGGTACTTTTAAATTAGCAAGAGTGTCTTGTCCAAAATTATCAACTAATACTTTATGTAAAACATTATGGCCGTAATCTGAATCATCATAAGCAGATTGATAAAACGCATCATTTGTTGCTATCATAGCAATTTTTTGAAGTGCATTAGGTCTATTCGAATCTTCACTTGCATTATGGCTACCAGATGCTACATCGGTTGCCGTTCTAATTGTAAATAACCTTTTTGCTTTTTCTAAAAAAAATGATTCCATATAATCAGGAGTTCTACCATAAGCATAACCACAAGCAAGTATGCCTCCTATTGAAGCTCCACACATAACATCAACGTATTTCCAGAAATCAGCTTGTGGTATTCCCCATTGATGTAAAAATTTCTGCATAAAACGATTAGCACCGTACCCTTTAGCTCCTCCCCCGCAAAAACTAAATATTCTAAGTGTATTTGTATCCACAATTATACCCAAATTGTATTATCAACAACATTCTTATATTTGAAATCAACATTGTATCTGTTCTTCATGCAATCCTCAAGACTATAACGAAAACAATCTACTAAATGATTGTTTTTATCCTCAATTTCATCTTTAATCTGCCCACTATGTTTATCAGTTTTGTATTTTAAATTGTAAACTTCTTTCAAAAATTCTTGACAACGTGGGTGAACATAACATTTTTTAAATGTTTTTATGTAAGTAATACCAGCTTCAATTGATCCTCTACCTTTAATTGCAGGTTTGCAAGGATATTCATATTTATTAAGTAAATCAATCAAATCAGGGCTAGAACTATCTGCCGTTATTATGTATTTACCTTTTTTCCTATAATCCTTAAGTACTTTTTCCAATTCTTCACCTAAGCAATCAACGCTTATATGTGATTTTTTAAATTCGTGAGTAACATAGAGATTTTCATCTTGGATATAACATCTAATCCCAGCACTTGCATCAGTCCAACCAAAATCAAGCCCATAATAAGGAAATATTCCTTGTGGTTCTTCAAATTCCTGTATTACAAAGAAATCTTTTTTAAATACATGTCTTTCAGTATTAATTAAACATTCACCGCCGTACACGTGCATATAAGTATTAAAATCGTTTTCTCTCATTCTAACAATTTTAGCTATAGCATCACTGCTTAAGTGTGGGTTATTATACCAATTTAATTGTTTAATAAATAAATCATCACCATACTTTTTTTTACCATTTACAATAAACTCTTGATATAAAAAGTCAGTTTCATTTTCAGGATTCATTGTAACCCATAATTCACAACCTTGTTCTCTAAGTGTGTTGTCTACTATATCCCAAGCATATTTACTAATAAATGATCCCTCTTCAAGCCATAAAATACCAATATTCTCAACTGATTTTATACCAGATGTTCTATAGTCTCTAATACCTTTAAAAAGTATTTCAACACCTGTTAATTTATTTACAATGTAGGTATCTGTGATGTGAAAGAAATTTCTATATTCTTCTACTCCATCAATTACTCGCATATACAAGGCATGGACACTATCTTTAATATCACCTAAATATTCTCGCCCAGCTACTATTTTTCTTCCCATAAATTCTTTATTAAAAGATAATCGCAAATGTGCTTTTACAACAGACGTAGATTTCATGGACATACGCCCACCATGTAAAACTTTATATGGTATAGGTTTGTAAAGATTATTTTCCCAAGGTTCTAAATTGTAAATATCAAACTTATTCATCTTCTTGATTATTGTTTTTTACAACAGAAATAGACATTATTTTCTTATGGTATTTATCCATTAATTCTTGTTCATAATTACCATCGCTGTTAATAATTTTTAATGGTTTATTCAAGAATTCCTGTGTTATTGTGATATTGGTTGCTTCATCCTCTTTTTTCATCTTCATTCTATTATTCAAATAATAGAATAAACTTGCTTTACAACCAGACCTTATGTTCTGAACTAATATACTTGATACTTCAGCCATAAAAGTACCTTGTCCTATTTCAAAAGCTTTCTTGAGTTCAGGGATTTTTTCCTCTCGTTGCAAATAGGTATTTAACGACATATTAAATCGTCTAGCTATCTGCTCTTTAGTCATACAAATAGCCATTTCTTGAACTTTAGCAATATTTTCATCTGTAAACTCTGCTTCCTGCATGCAAGAAAGTTCTTTTTTCTCTATTTTCTTACTTATTTTTTTCTGTAATTTGTCATTTCTATTCATTAAACTAGAGAACTCTTCCTTTTGAATAATTAGAATATTTGAAATTCGTTTTAAACCATCTTCCAATTTCTTCTGGTTCTGTTTTAAAACATCAATTTCGTTTTGTTGTTTCTGTAATTTACCGTTACATTGTAATAATTCAAAATCAATATTTGACATTTATCATAATCTACCAGCTAAACCAACACACCCAATAAAACCATTCTGTTTAATAAATTCCAAATCTTCAAATATTTTCTTCTTTTTCAATTGTTGCTGCTTTATTTTGAAATTATCAAAAGCATCATCGTTAATAATAAATATTCTACGATTAGCGTTAGAATTTATCCTATCCCACTCATCATAGACCTTTTTAAACTTTATATCGTCAACAGAAGTATATTTGTTGATATGGTTCTGAGATATATTGATTTTAAACATTTATTTAAGCCAACTACGATTATTAATTACCTCTGTTATAATTTCCAACTCTTCAATTCTATTTTCTAATTTCCCAAGCATTCTTACCACTTCTACAAAAGAGGGTGAGGTATCCTTAACATCAATAGTATCAAATTTAATTTCTTTTTTCTTTCCTCTGTTATAATTTCCAACTCTTCAATTCTATTTTCTAATTTCCCAAGCATTCTTACCACTTCTACAAAAGAGGGTGAGGTATCCTTAACATCAATAGTATCAAATTTAATTTCTTT